>Ga0181410_1000045_pt1 | contig 45797 bp, 61 predicted proteins | sample 33SPOviralmetaG_FD_130112 | JGI IMG/M metagenome (GOLD analysis project Ga0181410, IMG submission 130112) | Marine viral communities from the oligotrophic San Pedro Time Series (SPOT) site, San Pedro Channel, CA, USA - 33 SPOT_SRF_2012-06-20 | ecosystem: Environmental > Aquatic > Marine > Strait...
ACCTCTGCACTGCTCGCAAAGCCTCTTGCTGATCTTTTGTTAAAAGTGGTGAAACCTGTGACGAAGAAGGTTGTGAAGAAGATTGCTGCCTTACGGGGTAAGAAACCCCCTGTGTTGTCTGCTGCTGAGAGGAAGGCGGAGCAACGGGATCGGAACCGGGCGATAAAGATCTTACGGTCGGCACTGAAACCGAAGGGATAGAGTGACGATGTTGCTTAATACTATTAACATTGTTAACTACGACATCCGCACATATTTTTCTATAAGGACTCCTAGGGTGGAAACTGATTCCTGCCTTCATCAATTCTCCACAATTTTTAAGTCTAGCTAGCTCAAAATCTAATCTTTTATTGGCAAGTTGCTGAGTCATTAATGCAGTCTGAGTATCTGCTGCTGCTTTACATCGTTCTTGTAACCCACCATCAAGTGGGAAAGAAATTGTTGCAGATAAACCAAGACTGGTACTAGAGTTTCTAGTATCACCAGTTCTTACTGGTTTTTTCCAGAGTTCACGACCTGGATTATCGGGGACACCATCACCCTGCATCTCCATGGTGGTGATAGTCATATCTTGACCATCTTCAAAGGCACGAACAGTCTCACCTTCTGAGTTGGTATATGTTCTATCATCATACCAAGATTCCCATGGCCAGTTCTTTACATTCTTTTGAACTTCTACTAACTGACCTTCAAAATCTCTGTTATCGTACTGAGGTTCCATATAGTGTGTTGCAAATGGATCCTTCTCATTACGAGCATGAGTAATGAATGGTGTTATGTTAGCAGTAGGTCCTTGACATGCGATACCACCACCATATTGGTTAGTGATATATGGTCCTTGTAATACCTGAATAGCTTGATTCGTAACTGAGCCTGAACTATTAGCTATTGGGTTTGCAGTCGCAGAAACACCTCCCACATCAGCAGCACTGACAGGAGAGGCGATAAGAAGTGATATTACTGGGTAAAGATACTTGTGGTATCGGTTACGCTTGTGACCTCGGTGAGTCTTTGAATCACAGTTTGATTTGAAACCCCCGGACCGCTGTAAGTTTGAGTAAACTGAAAAGCCGCACCCGGATTTGTTATCTTGAAGTTTTGATTGGACATGCTTAATGACGAGTTGGTGCTCGTTATCTGCCCTTCTGTGCCCCCGAGAGGATTTACTAGCACTGAGTTTGTTGTTTGTGATGGAGTCAATGATTGACCACCATTGTCCACATTCGTTCCGCTTACTGAATACTGCCATCCTGTTGCATAATCTATAGAATTAATCGTTTCAGTCACTTTGGAGGTTGTCTCCGTGTGGCTAGACATACTTCCCTGAGTGAAATTTGGGACCACTGGAACCGCCATTACTGGAGATCCCATTAATAAGGTCAAGAGAAATATCTTTCTCATGATAAACCTCAGTCAATTACAGTGATTTCACTCACAAATTGGCCAATTGCTGTACTACCAGCTCCTCCAGCCGTCACGGTTAGAGCACCGTTGGTTCCGACAGTACCAGCTAATGTACCAGCAGTACCAGCAGTGTAAGAAGTTACACTAGAGAAATTAGGAACATCACCTACAGTAGGAGCAGCAGTTGGGACCGCATCGCCTTGAAGGTAAGAGGTACTAAAGGAGAATGCTTCTCCGTTAGTTGCTGAAAGTTGATTTGCTGAAATAGCGCCAGGAGAATATACCCCACTGGTGATTGCTCCAGTTGAAAGCATACCAGAAGTTGTACCATCGGAGGTGCCAACATTAGAACCAGAGATACTATATTGGGACCCTAATCTTGTTGCTGAACTTCTAGCAGAATCCACAGTTAGTTGGACACTAGAAGACATTTTATGAACTAATCCACCAGCGTTTACTGCACTAGCGGTCATCAATAACATTCCAAAAGCTAGTATAGCTTTTTTCATTTTTATTTGATTGTAGGAGAACCTACAATATATAGGAGTAGGGAGACTTGAACTCCCACGAGCATAATGCTCAACAGATTTTAAGTCTGGTGCGTCTACCTATTCCGCCACACTCCCAAACCAATTGAAATTAATAACAAGTCTATGGTCATCTGTAGATGTAGTGCCACTATGCATAGTGTTTACTGGAAAAATGACCATACGATTTGCTACACTTGAAACTTTTTCTCCATCCTCAAAGTAAGTATATCCATTATTTGAATTGATATAGTAAACAGATGTCCATTGATCTGGAAGAGTGGTTACCATATCAATATGAAGAGCATTTTCTAAAAATATATCTCTCTTTGGACTAAAATTAGCTTTAATCCTAGTCCAATTATATGGGTTGATATATTTTGTGAATATATTGGTAACTTCCCTATTATAATTCTGACCATATTGATATATGCATGTCACCATGGCATATAGGTTTGGATCTTCTTCACCATCATATACTACATTTTTATTATAGAACCAATTGATATCCTTGAAGATATCAATTATCTTTTGGTGGTCTTCTTTAGATAAAAAATTATCAAGAACCTTCTTCATGATTAGTGTACATTTCTTCTAGATCATCATCTTCAGGAAACTCAAAGATTCCTGTTGCGTCATCTGTAGGTGGAATTTCTTTTTTCTCTTCAGGTTCTTGCATTTTGTACAGCCTCCCAGTCTTTGTCAAAGATTTCTAAACCTTTATCAGTCAGAATATGATTATACATCTGTTCAAAGATTGTCGGTGGCATTGTTACAATTTCTGCACCATTATACCAAGACCGAACTGCTCTCTGCACACTACGAATAGAAGCAGAAAGAACTTTAGTTTCCATCCTATACATACGATATAGTTCAGAAATAGAACGAACTACTTCTAAACCAGCAATAGATTGATCGTCAAGACGACCAACAAAAGGTGAAACATATGTAGCACCAGCTTTAGCTGCAAGGACTGCTTGAGCAGCACTAAAGATCAATGTTACATTTGTTCTGATACCTTTACCGGAAAGGTAATTACAAATTAAAAGACCCTCTGGAGTACAGGGTAGTTTAATAGTACAACAATCACCAAACTTTTGAGAAAGACGCAGTGCCTCAGAAGTCATCTCTTCTTGAGTACCAACAACCTCCATACTGATATCTTTGATACCAATACCACGGAGTTCTTCGTAAACCTTTTCAGGGTCACGACCACTCTTCATGATCAAAGATGGATTAGTTGTTACGCCATCAATTAGACCCGTAAGGTAGTGCTTTTGAATTACCTTTGTATCAGCTGTGTCAAGAAAGATCTTCATAGTCTAATTAATACCGATTTATTTAGTAGTAGCAACGATAGGATCTACCCAAAGAACTGAGTCTTCAGGAAGAAATGCTTGACACATTTCGAGCACACGCATGAACTCATCAGGAGTGTTACACTCTAAGGTTTTTATAGTGTTTGTATCTGAAACACAAGCAAACCTCCTCTTACACATATCTACAACAACACACTCAAGATACTCGCCCTCTGCAGTCTCAAATGTAGAGTCTGCAAAACTGTACTCGTCGTCGTTCATGAGGTTCGTTTATTTACCTGCCCATTATAGGGCACTCAGACACCCAGTGTCAACCCCCTCTTTTGTCGTAATCATATCCAGAGATTGAGAATTGCTTATCATCTCCAGGATACTCTGCCGGAGTTTCTCCCTCATACTCAACAATCAATGGCTCTCCATCAATTCTAGACGCCCATACATGATAGAAACAATCGACTGGTTTATCATCCGAATCTTTTACAACTATCTTCTCTTTATCAATCTCCATTACATTTAGATGGTAATGTCTCTCACCGATTGGTTGTAATTGAACAGTGATACTATCATAATCCACCAGACCATTCCAGTATTCAGGTAATTGAATTGCATTACTATCTTTAAGTCTACCTCTGATATAAACTCCTGCCTCTGGACCTTCAGCACAAATGTGTCTCAGTCTATGATTCTCCTTATTAGGATGCTTAATATCAAATCCTTTCCAAGATTGGACATTAATATTCCCTGCAAATGTAGGAGCAGTTACAGTACCAGATACATTAAGTACGCCAGTAATTTGAGTTGCACCAGTAATAGATGTAGCAGCATTAATGGCAACTACTCCATTGAGTGTAGTTGCACCAGCAACAGTCAATGTTCCTGAAGGTTTTATTGCATCCGGCAAAGGGTCGGGAACAATTGCAACATTGCCCGTAATTAAAATTTCACTTTTTCCTAAAATTGGACCAGTAACTATTGCTCCCGTTTGACAATCAATAGGTGCTGCAAAAGCTGTTGGTAGTCCGTAATAATTACCTGGAGGCCCACTCCTCATCTGGGATATAATTGAATTATTTGTCATGATGGAAGAAATCCTCCGAGAGTAGATTTAATAGCACTATTAGCGACTCCGCCAATACCTGTTTTAGAGATTACACTATCAGCAACAAATCCACTTAGACCACCACCACCCGTAACAGCACCAACTGCTCCACTAAGTGCTCCACCTATACCACCACCACCCGTAACAGCACCAACTGCTCCACTAAGTGCTCCACCTATACCACCACCTCCTGCAACAGCACCAACTGCTCCACTAACTACTCCACCTAGACCACCACTTAGACCACCTGTAACAGCACCGAGTGCTCCAGAGGTTAATCCACCTAGACCACCTCCGGTAACAGCACTTAGTGCTCCACCGGCTAATCCAAGTATAGTTGGAGATGCAAATGGTCCTACAAAAGATTCAACTATATCTCCGGGAACAAATGACCCGTTGAACATACCCATACCAAAAGTCTTTGCAACAAGATTACCTCGTTTACCTGTTGCAGCTACAGTATTTGCCTTTAAAGAAATTCTTTGACCAGCAGTAATATTTACATTTCTTCCTGCAGCAATATCAATATCTTGACTCGACTGCAGCATGATATTTTTAGCATTGACCCTTACAGATCCATGAACAGCAGTAATAGTAATATCACCATTAGCAGCACTGACTCTAATATCAATAATCCCCGGAGAGTTTTTATCACCGGCACGAACTTCTAAAGTTTTTTCTTGAGCAACTCTAGCCAACCCACCCTGAGTATGGGCGATTAGAAAGGTATCATCATTATCATTAACCGAATATACCTTACATACCTCAGGTCCCGTCGCCCCTTCAGTAGGATTACCACTATCAATCCTAAAGTGAGCTCCTCTAGAATCAATAACTCTTCTTTTATGATTCTTTGGTTTACTTGCCATTATACACCCTCACTAGATGGAATTGAACGAATACAATCGATTGCAGAAATAATTCCAACTTGACCAGTTCCTGTTGGAATTTTTCCAAATCCTGCTTTAAGAATTGCTCCAGATCCAGTTTCACTTAAAATTCTGAATTCTGGTAAGGTTTCATCAAATCTTAAAATATTTAGAACCTTAACTTCAAGTATACCACCATTATCATCAGTAACAATATCGTAAATTGGTGATGGAGCTCCAATTCCAATAGGAACATCTTTACCATCTTCAAAACTATACTCTGGTCCCTCAGGAAGATCGATGAATACTAGTCCATCATCAGATATACCAGGAATTGTAACTCGGTCTGTTCCCGGTACATATCCAGATCCAGGATTGGTAACAATAATCTTAACGATTCCATCATCATTTGGATTATCTTCAGTTGGAGTGATTGGGTATGACTCTCCAGTTGTAAGCATGACAATTGCAATAACTTCATCATCATTTGGACCACCAAGAATAGCTTGTCCTACTGCACCATATCCAAGATTACATTTATCACGGAAGTTGACAATAGGCGGGAATCTATATCCAGACCCAGTATTCTTCATCTTAGCACCAAGAATACTACCAGTTCTTTGAACACCAGCAAGAACTCCACCGAGTCCAGCATTTTCTACAAAATATCCCATGACAACTTCCGCAGCTGCACCAATACCACCACCGCCAAAGATTTCTACATAAGGTCCAGTACAGTTTCTAGGAGGACCACCATAACATCCACCAGGAATAACACTGTTAGCAGCAGATTCGCCTAGTAGATCACCATCACCAAAGATATCCCATTTACCCCATTTTCGTTCAAAATCATTAGTAAGATTTGCTGCACCTTTAGAAATTTTCAACGCATCCATTACATATTCAAAAGGATCTTCTCCTTTTTCCTTACTAGTACCACCAACGACATATTCCTTATCTTGCGGACACTTGCCTTTATTTGATTGATTACAATCAAGGAATGATGCAATACTATTAAGATTACTAGCTGCACTGGATAAGAAATCTGCAATTTGGAATCCAGGAGCAATAATTTTAGCAACACCCTCAAGAGGACCTATCATCAAATCTGCAATTTGATCAATTATTGCACCAACAAATGCACCAGTAAATTGTGCTCCCATACATCCAGCATATTCCCTTCCACTATTAATCATATCATACAGAAGATCTTCAATAGTGCCAGACAGAGCTTCTACAGCTTTATTTGCAACACAACCAATTGCTTCTTGTAAGAATTTTGATGGACCAAGCATTGATGTCTGTGCAGCAACACCAGCAAGGTGTGCAATGGTAAATGATCCAGTTGATGAAAATACTTTAGCAAAAACCGCTGCATAGAATGCCTTCAATCCAGTTTGACCTAGTGTTTCTAGTTTGTCAAATAACTTTTCAATCATTGTACCAACAAATCTGTTGGCTTGAACTTCAATAATATCTGCTGCTAACCTAACTTCATTAGCAAGATTAGTGCCAGCAAGTGCAAGATTTTCTACTTTACTTGCTAAGTTCTCAACAACAGATGCCATCTCACTGATGGGATTTGTTTTACAAGTATCGGCAGTTAATACTTTAGTCCCATTACCAGCATTATCCGGTTTAGATGTTGCTTTTGCACTATTAGGTGTTGGTTGAGTTTTTTTGTTTTGTTCGTTAGTTTCACTCTTTGGAACTCTGGCACTTTCAGGTGTATTAGAGTCATATGAACCATATGGTGCGAAAGGTGATTTATACTCTCCACCTGCTACAAAAGATGTTCTAGGAAAAGTTCCTAAAACCAAGGGTTGTTGTCCTTCCTCATCCAGAAAGAATCCAAAAACAACATCTCCCTGTTGAACTAGGGTTGATTGTGCATAATTTGCCCCACCTGCACCAGCAGTTGTTGGGAGAGCAAGTATAGCATAAGGTAGATTTTTATTATCAATATCTTCGTTATATGGGTGACAACCCATGATACGAACTTTGCACCTGTTACCCCACCCTTCACCCTTTACAAGTTGGTCTTCCTGTGCATTGTCAGGAGCAACTTGCCCGATAAAGGCTCTAAGTGTACCTAGTCCAAAATAACTAGTAAGTGGAAAATCAGGAATTTTTGACATTAGTCTTCATATACCCTACATTCATCAGCATCTGGTTCCATCTCACAATAGAGTTCTAATGGTGTAGGATCATGATGATCTCCCTCTTTGATATCTTTTTCGTGATTTTTAGCATAAAATTCTAATTCTTGAAGTTCTCCTTCAATATGACGCCGCTGTTGTGGAGATGTGGATGAATTATCCAAAATCTCTTTATCTTTTTGGATGTGAGCTTCGATACTTTCCATTTAACTTTTTGTTTTAATGCCGAGTGAGTCTCTTACTACCCTCATAGAGGTGTATGATTTTGTGGGAAGAAACTTATGAGTAATTTCCCTAATAATATATAGACCACTTGTTTTGCGGTCTATCTCAGTAGTTTCCCTGAAATCGTTAACTTTAGGAAATTCTAGATATACTGGATCTCCAGCACATAAATTTGTATTAACTGGAACTAAAATATTGAGATCTATGTTAGAGAAAGAACTATATCTAGCTGCTGCTTGTGCCTGATCCTGATATGGATTGTAATTAAACTCTGTGGAGACACCAACATCTAGAGTACCAACATTAGCCACTCCAGAAAGAACTCTAGGAGCCCATTGTGTTGCATTAATATTTTCTGGATCTGCAACAGCAGCTGGTTTTTCTACTTCTCCTAGTATATTTTTAAAATCAGGTGTATATAATGACTCGTTTGGTTGAGTGAAAGAAAAATCTAGTGGATTAAAGAAAATTCGATATGATGATTTCTCTCCTTCATTAAGAGACCTACGAAGATCAGCACTTTTATTTACTTGAACAGTTAAAATAGTTGTAGCACTTTCTCCCTGATTTTCATATGGGTTACTCATCGTCTCCCTATAATAATATTTTTGTGCAGACTTTTCACTCTCCTTAGCAAATTTTATTAATCCATCAATTGATTTAAAAACAAATCCTCGTTTTGTTTGCCAAAAGAAAAATCCTGCAGATTTACTTTTAGCTCCAACTGGAACTGCATGTTTTGATAATAACACAGCCCATGTTAATGGGTGTTTCATATTACCGGTAAATGGAAATGCGTTCTCAGATTTTTCTAAGTCAACAGGTTGTAAAGGTTCCAAAAGACTTATAATTTGTCCAATAGTTTTATCGATGGTTGGATCAGTATACTTACGGGAAATTCTAGTTTGCTCATTTGTAATACCTTCTCTTGATACTAAATGTAGTACAAAATGCTCTGATCTTTTGTCAGTAGCATAACTTAGTATTTTATCAACATACATTACATAATCAAAAGGTTCAGATTTTCCTGCAAAATTATCGAATGGAGTTTTAATTTGGAAGTGGATTCTTTCTCCACCACGAATTGGTAATCCATTAAAGACTCCTTGAAGATCACCATCCGGTCCTTTGACAGTATTTCCAGTATTAGCAACTTCAATTATTGCCGTTGTTATTGGCGAATATAAGTTTTCAAAATATTGAAAATCAAGAACACCACCAATAATAGATACGGTCTTTTTTCCGTCTTTTGAGGTAATATTAAATTTTGTATAAACTGATGCTCCGGTTAAAGCAGACATTATGAATACCTATACTTTAGATCTTGCATAATATCAATATAATCTCCACCACCTGACTCATATACATTACTGCCCATATTTTGACTATCTTTAGATTCACTATCTACAGATGATGATCCACCCTTAATATTTAGAGACGCAACTGAGAATGGAACCATTATTGGTTCTGATTGCCCAGTTTCATAAGATGGCATTACTGATGGTATTTTTTGCATACCCTCTAAAGATGAGACAAGCCTCTTAGGAGGAGCAACAACTTCTCCAGTAAAAGGGGCAGTGCCAGGGAATCCATATTCCATGGGATTAATTGCATTCTTTCTAGGATATCCAGTAATACCTTCTGCTTTACCAAGTTCCCAATGCAAGTGTGGTCCACTAGATCTTCCAGTTGATCCTACTCTACCAATAACATCTCCTGGCTTAACCTTATCACCTCTATTATATGGAGTCGGTTCCAACATGTGTCCATAAAAATGCTCCAGTCCATTTGCATCGATGAAGACAACATAGTTACCATAATTTTTTTCATAATCCTTATCAGTGATAGTAGAATCTGATGGAACCGTAAGCGCAGAACCAGACTCCGCAGGAATATCTAATCCCATATGACCTCGCCCAGCACCAATACCATCTCCTATGGCATATCCAGGAGGTTTTTTCCCAGTATCTTGGAATATTAATCCAGATGTTTGGGGTTCTACTCCAGGAGAAGGTTGTTGGCGAGTTGTTGGTGCCGGTCTTGTCTCAGCAGGAGGTGAAGGAGGAAGAGTAGTTGGAGGCTGCATAATAGTCTCTACTTGCTGATTGTACTCTTGTTGAGTAATTTCTCCCCTATCTAGTTTTTCCTTAGCTTCTGCAATTTGAGACTGTTGATTAACACTTCGTCCAGTAGGTATTGCGGGTGTTGTTGGCATAGGATCTAATCCTAGTTTTTGTCTAGCATCAGCAATTTCTCTTTCACTCTGTGATTTTAAATCCTCAAAATCTCTAATAGTATCATTAAATGTTTTGTCAACATCTAGTTGAAGTTGTGAGAATTCTTTAGTTAACTCTTCAAACTCTTGTGTAACTTCCCGTTCACTTGTAAATATTTTTCCAGATATTAAATCTCTGCTTAGTGCAGCAGCCGTGTCCATAAGACTTCGTAAGACATTTCCAACGCTACTGACGACTGTAACAATATTATCATACAAATTAGTAACGAACTGAGTTACATCCTCAACAATTACAATAATTTTTGGGAGATTTGCTAATAACCAATCAAGAAGAATCCAACCAGCTGCTTTCAGTAACCCAGAGAATATACTCTTAGATCCTTTGATAGCAGAAGAAATTCCACCTTTAATAAAATTCTGAGGTTTTTTTGCCTCTACAATTTTCTCTGCGTCTTTTGTTCTTGCAGTATCAACTGATAATCTATCAAGACTTAACTTAGTGGTTTCTCTTTGTTTATCTTTTCTAATCTCCTTACCTAAAGACTTCCTAAGACCTTGAGTGGTCTGCCTAATAGAAAGCAGACCTACATCAACAATATTTAATGCCTCATTAGTAGGAATTAATTTCATTATCCGTATGTTATTTTAGTAAAACCAAGATGATCATTAAGAGGATCAGATGTAACTATAGAAGGATATGCTGTGGCAGTTGGTGTCGATGGATTTAGTTCTTCTCCCTCAGAACTACGATCATCGATTGGCATAACAACAACATTAGGTACAGATGCTATCTGCCCCTCTACATTAAATGGAGCCCTACTAACTGGTTCAAGTGAATAAGGTGTATTTTTTAATGGTATAACTTGCGGTGGTGTTATATTTGTTCCATTCGATTGTGGCATCTGTTCCACAGGAGGAGCAACAGGTGCTGCAGCAGGAGTAGGTGAAGATATTGGAGCAGGTGGTGTATATCTACCTAAAGACATATCCAACATCTGTTTAATAGCGTCCAATCCCTCTAATCTTTCAGGATCTGGAGGGCCCTGTCTAAGAGGTCCAGTATTTCTAAACATATCATGCTTTACTCGCGATATTCTTGCATCAAGATAAGATCTCGCATCATTATCTAAACCATTTCGCATACTTTGGATATGCTTCATAGATCCCATCATTTTTGAATAAAGGTTATCCACATTATCTTCTAAAGCATCATACTTTAACTTATCTTCCGCAGATAAGTCTCCATATAACTTACCACCACGAAGCATCATATCAAGTTTTCTCTGTTCTATTTCATGTTCCCTTTGATAACCTGACAATGTGCCAAGAGCAGCAGAAACATGGTTCATAATCTTCTTCTCTGCATCAGAGAGAGATTCTGCAGTATACTTGTCAAATTCTCCTGATTCAATTGACCTTATATTTTGCTCAATTTCATTAAGTTCCGATCCTACATGAGAGAAAGTTCTAGCAACTGGGTTATTCTCCAATCCAGGATTTTTTTCTAGTAACTTTTCTCTCCTTCTTTGCAACTCTTCAAGAGCTGCGTCTTTACCTTTATCCGAAACGATATCAATAACTTCCTTAGTGTACTCCTCATAACTACCACGACCAGTACCACCTGGACCAGATCTATCAAGAATATCATAAAGTTTCAACCCAAGTCCTACCGCCACAGCACCTAGCAGTAGATATGGGTTTGACAATAATCCCAAGAGCTTTGGAATATTAAACAACATTGATGTAAGAACACCACTAATTACTCCAGTGATTGCACCAATACCACCATTCAAAGCAAATGCAATACCACCAGCAATTGCTAATCCTTTGATAATATCATTCTTTATCTTTTCAAAAGCATCATTATCACCTTCTGACCATGCTTCTAAAGCATCCAATCCCTTTATTCCTAACCACCCTAAAAACAATGTCTCAAGGGCTTTCATAAATCCACCAAAAGGACCCATTGCCTTTTTCTTTAAAGCCTGAATTGGTTTAACTAAACCAGCCTTAAGAGCAGACTCAATAAAGTTCTCTTTTGTACCTTTTTTAAGACTATCTGCAGATTCTCTCTTTTGCTTTATCTCTCTCTTATCTTCCTGAGCATCTTGAGCGTTTCTACCACCGATTAAATCTGCAATTGCACCCAAATTTCTTTGGATTGCGAAAATATTTTTATTTAATGAATTATATTGCTTGACAGTCAGATTCCCTTCAGGAACTCCAGGATTATCTACCCTACCTTCTGGAGTTCCTTCTTTTCCTGGTGGAAGTAATTTAGTGGGATCAATAACCATTAGATTGCTGTGCCTTTAAATTTTGTTCCTCAATAAATGATTCTAACAAACTAAGGTAAATGTCCCTTTCCCAAGGGATCATATTTTCAATATCACTCAAGGAGTATTTATGATGCTGCATGAGGGCAAAGTTTATCTTGTAATAAGCAACGATATCCTCATGTAACATCGCTAACTGAAAAAAGAGGCTAATCCCTCAAGTACAATCTCATTCTCTACACCGGTCTCAGGATTTTCAAATTTAACCGTATGAGAAAGTTTTGGCATTGTATTAAAGAAAGTTTCAATCTCTTTGAATTGAGAAGAACTTAACTGATCAACAAACTCAAGCCACTCCTTCTTAGAAGAGTCTTTAGATTCCCAAGTTTCCTCATCAGAGTAAATCATCTCAACACATGATGCAATAACATCAAATGATTTTTGAAGATCAACTCCATCACCAAAGTTTTGAGAGATAAACTCACTAAGTGATGGATACTTCAACCTAAGAGTCAATACATCATCAAGTTTAATATCACGCTTGTGATCTGGATCATCAATAACTTTAATTTCATCGATAAAGACTGTCAGAGGTACTTTAGTTTTACCATCGTCTTGACAGGTCACAAGAACATCAATAGATTCTCCTACAGACTTACCACGAACATTGAGGAAAAGATACTCAATATCAAATGTAGCAAGTTCTTCTACCTTTACTCCACGGGTGATAATGCATGCACTAAGAACATCTTTAATTGCTCGTGCAATCTGTTCAATTTCTTCACTTTCCATAGCTAGAACAAGAACTTTCTCTTCTTTAACTAGAAATGGACGATACTTGATTTTTTTCTTTGTGGATGGAATAACCAACTCAAATGTCGGAGTTGCAATTTTTGGTAAAGACATAATGTTTTATCAGTAAATTTATTTAGATGGGTACACCTGTGGCAGAATCACGAGGTACAAAGTCACTACCCGGTCCATAGGTGTTCCCATAATTGCTGTTGGTGCCATTTCCACCATTTTCAAATTGTGGATAAGTCCACTCTTCTTGGGATGGTTCTACTGGTATTGACCTAGGTGGGATGGGCCCTGTTACTTCAGGTGTTTCTCCATTCCCTCGTGGATTTGAACTATACTCTCTGTTTCCAGGTTTAGGTTGGTCACTCTTACTAGTCCGCTCCAAACTTCTAATACTGCCAAGAACATAACGATCATATGCGAATGTAACAGAAATTTCTAATACTCGATTATTAGCATAATCTACTGCACTAGGAACAATATTGACAGGAAATGCATTTATAAAGGTATACTCAACTTGTTGAAAGTGATCTTTATCGAATTTAGTCAGACCCATTTGACTACACTTATATGTGTCTGGATATAGCATCCTATTATAAAATGCCTTTTTATCTTGACTCACTTCGCCACCACTTGCAATAAATTCTTGCCATAATTGGAAAAATTTCATTACTTTATATCCTTTATCCACAATAAATGTGAATGTAGTATCAGTAAAGATTCTTGTATGAGCATACTTCTGGACAATACCCATATAATTGCCCTTTATTTGTGCAGTAGCAAAAGTAGCTCCAGGAAGTTCTGCACCCTTACATAAAAGATTCAGTTCTCTAGTGAGAAAATATGTTGATAACAATGGTTCTTTTCTTTGAACAAAATCTATTAAAGAATTAGGAAAAGCCAGGAGTTGAAACTCAAAATGATTAGTTGTTGCCACATTTGTGAACAACGATCTAATATCTTCAGTGGATCTTCTCCTGGGGTAATTTCTTCGTGGCACGCTAAATACCTTAGGTTAAATTTTTATAATGGCATATAAAGGTAGATTTCAACCTAGCAATATTGAAAAATATCGAGGAGACCATCGCACTATTATTTATCGCAGTTTATGGGAACGAAAGTTCATGGTTTACTGTGATAGAAATGAAAACATCCTTGAATGGGGTAGTGAAGAAATCATTATACCATACAGATCCCCATTAGATGGTAGAATCCACAGATACTTTCCTGACTTCTATATTAAAGTTCGTGAGAGCAATGGAAGTATTCAAAGATATATTATAGAAGTAAAACCAAAGAAGCAGTGTATTGAACCAAAGGTACAAAAGCAACGAACTAAGACTTATATCCGTGAAGTTGCTGAGTATGCTAAGAACCAAGCGAAGTGGAAAGCTGCTACTGAATATTGTAAAGATAGATTATTTCAATTTAAAATTTTAACGGAAGACAATCTAGGTGTATGAGTAGGTTACAACCAATTGTAGATAGCTTCACTGGTGTTGAAAGTCCTGATAGTATTTTTGAACAATTGATGGAAGTTCTAGATAATCTAGAAATTATTCCAGAAGGAGGAAAGTTCTACACTTTTATATACAAAGCAAAAACACCGAATATAAGATACGATGAGTTTCCACTAATTGCTTGCACTAGCATAGACAAATGGGGATTCACTGGATTTAACTTTCATTGGAATCTAACAAGAAACTATACTTGGCAAGAGTGTCAAAGTCAGTTATATGTTATTGAGGCTAATGAACTTGAAGATGCCAGGTCTTTATCATATGCAAAATTCAAAATGTCCTCATAAATAGGAAATAAAAGAAGGATGGCTACTCCCAAGTTACTAAGATATCCTCTCGATATTATCAATGCTACAACAGATTATATGTATGTTGAAGTATTGAAGTATGTTGCTGGTGGTCTTCCAGACATAGAGAAGCAGGGCAGTGGCAATTTGAATACAAAAGGTACTAAAGCAATACAAAGTATAATTTTGCCTATGCCTAATTCTATTGCATCTGTCAATAGAACTGGATGGGGCGAATCTAATATGTCTGCACTTGCTGGTGCCGGACTTAAAGCAGCAGGTATGGCTTTAGATGGTCTTACTGGTAGTGATGTAAGAGACAATAAAGCTGCTGCTACTGAAGATATAGGAAAGTTTATGACACGCCAAGGGCGGGGACTTGTTAATTCTGGTGCTAGACAGTTTTTAAGAGCTAGAATCCAAGCAAGTTTAGTTAATGCAGTAGCAGGAAGTTCTATTAGCGCAAACGATGTCTTCGGAAGACAAAGTGGTCAGATTGTTAATCAAAATGTCGAACTCTTATTTAATAGTGTAAGTATCAGACCATTTGGATTTAATTGGGACTTTACTCCTAGAAATCATGACGAATCTGTTGCTGTTCTGCAAATCATAAAGTGTCTTAAAAGATCAGCGGCCCCAAAGAAAATAGTAGGACAGAATGGATTCTTGTCAGCGCCAGATGTTTTTAGACTTACTTATAAACGAGGAACTGGTGACCAAAGATTTCTAAATAAATTTAAGATATGTGCTCTAACAAGTGTTGGAGTAGATTATACTGGATCAGGAATATATGCGTCTTATCATGATGGAACTCCCGTTCATTATAGGTTGAATTTATCATTCACCGAACTTGAACCAATATATTCCGAAGATTACACCGATGCTAACTCAGCAGAATACTAATGGCTAGTAACTCATACTTCAGTCTTCTACCCAACTTCCAGTATATCAATCCAACTCAGGTTGGTGGAAAAAAGAAGCAATATGTAGAGGCAAAAAATCTTTTTCTTAGATTAAAACTAAGAGATGCGGTATCTCCATTTGCAACTAATTTTCAACAATATAGTATAAGAGAGGATCAAAGACCTGATAGTATTGCTGAAGAGTTGTACGGCGATTCAAATTTTGATTGGGTAGTATTAATTACCGCAAACATCATTAATGTTAAAGATGAATGGCCTCTGTCTAGTAGATTGTTATATGAGGTTATGTATGATAAGTATCAAGAGAATCTAAACTCAGTTCGTCACTACGAAACAAAAGAGATTAGAGATAGTAAAGATAGACTCTTACTACCTGGTGGTAAAGTTGTTGATTCTACTTTTAGAATCCCAAATCCAGATTCTCCTGGGCAAGAAATTAACCCAACTGTAGCAGTATCTAACTGGTTAGTTGAAGTAAGAAAAAACAATGAAAAACGAACGATCAAAGTACTTAAAAAAGAGTACTTGGTATCGTTCGTTAATGAGGCTAGAGATTTCTTACAGTATCAAGAATCTTCTCAGTATAATCGTCAAACTGGACTTAAAGTCGCTTTTGACAATTTCTAGAGAAGACCTAACAATCCACTAACACTTGTCTCAGATGTGATTGTAGAGTAAGGAACTGAAGGATTATCGATAAGACTAGGAGACTCGCCTCTCATGTTGGCTACTCTCGTTATCTCCTCGTTTTCCTTCTCGTTTGCTAGATAACGACTTTCCAGAATCTGTATCGTTATTACCTTTGCACTTGCAATCTCCACATCCACAGTTGAACTTGAGTGGTTGTATTTCCATGCGTTCCTGAATAATGTAGTGGGCAATTCTGTATGAGAAATTAATGCATACTCTGCTGCAGGAACATCTTTAGAGATGATATCTACATCGGAAAGAACGCATTGATCTGATGGAATGACGACATTACAGAATCCGTCATCACCATTGTAAACAATTACTTGGGTGCGTGACATCTATCAAGCAGCAACGACTACAACATTTTGAGCAGAGGGGAAGAGATGCTTTACTCTTGCTTCTGCCATAACTGTAGTTTCAGCAACTACTTCAAGTCTTTGAGTGTTAGTATTGTCACCATCATCGTATGTGACAACATATCTAGTGCCAGAGAAAGCCATTGTTGAAATGTAAAAACTACGAAAGGGAGGTTGCCCTCCCATATATTTATATTATTCTTCTGCAAGACGCTGGAAGTAAGACAGAGCATCATCTTCACTCTCTTGAGGAGACATTTGCTTTGTAGAAGATCCTGTGATGTCAGGAGAATTAAAGTTGGTCTCTTCATCCATAACTTCAGGATCAGGAGCCTTAGGAGTAGAAGATCCTAGGACATAGTTCAGACGAGTCTTCAGTTCATCATAAGACTTAAACTGAGAAGGGTCAACTAATTCTGCAAGAGAATATTCTTTCTTCCAGATTGCTTCCATAGCATCATCGTCATCCAGAAGTGGTGCTTGACGAGCGAACTCACTAGAATCATAGTTCCAGTATCCTGCAACTTTCTTGATCTTGATCTTAAAGTCAGCACCCTGCCAGAAATCAAAAGGATTGATTGGCTCTTCGTCTTCAAACTCTGGTTGCATAGAAGACATAACCTTATCAAAGATCTTCTTACCAAACTTATAAAGGAATACACGACCCTCGTTATCAGGATTAGCAGGATCCTTTACAACATAGATGTTGGAGTAGTATGACAGTTTACGCTTTTGTTCACGAGCAATTGCTTTATCAGATTCTACACCACTATTCCAGAGACTGGTATTAAGTTCAGAAACAGGATCTTTACCACCATTAGTAGTCAAAGAATTTTCAATATACCAACCACCAGGACCTTTAAATGCATGTGAATACATTTTTGCCCATGGGAGATCTTCTCCATCAGGGGCGGGGAGGAAACGGACAACAGCATATCCGTTACCAGCTTTATCGACTTCTGGCTTCCAGAGACGCTCGTCAGCTGAGTTACCACCCTTATTGGTTTTCTCTACTTCCTTAACTAGTTTCGCTGTTAAGGCACCAAGGGATGACTGCTTTTTAAGTGATGCAAATGACATTAGATTTGGCCTGTAATTGGATTTGGCTTGTATACTGGTCTATTATAGGGCGACAGTGCTCCCATTGTCAAGAGATTTGTGCTCTGACTTTTGTGAGGGTCTTCTGCATGTTAGCAAAAAGAACCCCACAGTCAACATCTTGAGGGAAACCCATCAAAACTGCTGATTTACGAACGCTTTCGCGCATTTCTTGTGCGCGAGGATCATCAGAAAGTGCCATTCTTGTATAAAGATTCCTCTGCTTTTCAAGCAAAAGATCTAGCTTATCGATGTGCTCAATTTTTTCTTCACGATCTAATTTTTCAAACGAAAACACTTCAGTATAGATTTCTTCCTGAAGTTCGTTAATTTCATGAATCGCTTCTTGAACAAATTCAGAATCAAAGAAATCTGACATTTTTACTCTCGTTCTTGGATTATTTAGAGCGGTAATCTTGCTCTAGTGGTCTTTTTCATAAAGTTGAGATCCTGAGCATCACGCTTCAGTTTCTCTTTTAATGGTTTTGAGATTAATTTACTAATAGAATCTACTTCTATACTATTTTCTTCACAAAAAAGCACAATAGCTTCAATGTAATTCATTTTTTCTTTCAATACAAGAGTCTCAATCTCTAGAGAGAACTTTGCGGCATTCATGAACTTTTTGCCCAGTGCCTTTGTTAATTCATTTTCCATTTAAGTGATACTCCGCGAAGTTTCTGATGTATTTGGTAAGTAACTTCATGTACTTAAGTTTATCATACTCTTGGTATACTTTGCAAGACCCATCTTCACAGGCCATGATAATAACAAACTTTTTGACAGGTGTGCCAGTCAGTTCATAGTACATACAAGCATAAGCAGCACATTGGACAAGATAACCTTCAATCCACTTGTATGGTTTAGGTTTTGCCGATGTTTTGAAATCAATAACTGCTAATTCTCCATCATACTCAGCGATACAATCTACAGTTCCAGCAACTCCTAATTGCTCACTGTACAAAGATCCTTCTAGAGTGTGAATATTACTAATCCGATTTAGATCAGGTTTGGCAATTTTAAACAAAAATTCAGGAAGAGGTTTTACCTTAGGGAGAGTATCATTCTTTAGATAATGCTCTGTAAGAGTGTGCATATCTGTACCACGACTCGTAGAGAGTCTAGTCTTTAGATTTGCTGCTTCTTCTCCAACTCTTTTCCGCCATTTGATAAAAATTTCTCTATTATAAAAACTGATAATAGAGGTAATGGATACCATCTTTGTTTCAGGTGTTTCATAATATCGTACACCATCAATGGTGTTCCTCTCTAACCGAGGAAGTTCAATTTCAAGATGATTAAACATTACATACCGAGTGCCAATTTAGTAGAAAGATATTCTTTACAGAGACCAGAACGAACAATATCATCAACACCAAATTCAATTGATGAGAATGATGGCATTTGCTCTAGGATCTTCATAAAGTCTAGGATGCCATTTTTTTCGTAAGTCTTAGTCAAATCAGTCTGGGTAGCATCACCACAGAAATGAATTTTAGAATTCTCACCAACTCTAGTAATTATACTATCAAGTTCGTGAAAATTCAAGTTTTGGCATTCATCTACAATGACAATTGCGTCATCAAGAGTAGTTCCACGAATGAATGATGTAGACCAGAAAGAAATAGTCTCTTGCTGTTTCAGATTGCCATATAGCATCTCAAAGTCAGAATCAGTAGGCATCTCAAACATATATTTTACCATATTCTTATAAGGAATTTGGTAAAGAGCTGACTTATCCTCATGATCTCCAGGAAGAAAACCAATCTCCCTAGTAGATACTAAAGAGCGGACAATATAAATTTTTTGATAAGGAGAGTATTCGTCAAGAACATCTTTGATGGCATTATACAGAACGATAAAGGTTTTTCCCGTACCAGCTGCTCCATAAGCAAAGATATTTTTTCCTTGAGAGTAGTCCTTAAATAGTGTTCCTTGATTATCTGTTAGCGGTTGAATATCAACCAGGAAGTCCGTATTAATAGGTTTCTTCCTTCTCATCTGCTTACTAGTCATTCCAGCACCAGCAGTTGGATCAGTCTTCCTCTTTCTAGGCATAATTTAGTCTAAAGTGAGTTTTTGGCAGTTTTTGCCGGTTTTTTGTGCGTTAGCTAGTACCTCGTTCCAACCGGGTTTGGATTTAAGAAGTTTGTCTTTCCATTCACCAACTTCACCTACACCAGGCATAGTTGATGGGTCAGAATAATCACGCATCCAATCTGGGTTAGATTCTGTCCAAGAAACCCAGTCATGAACACTCATCACTACTTCTTTTTGTTCGCCAGTTTCTTTGTTTATTACGGGATAAGTTGCCATAAGAATAATGTTGTAGTTTTATTTAGAGATCGATAAGATTGTCTGCATCAGCATGCCGAATTACATCCTCCGTATTATAAACGATATCAAAGGCAATTGTAATCCTCGGTTCATCATGTTCATGTTTACTTGTACCATGAACTAACCATGTTGGGAATAAAGTCATCTCACCTGGGATATTTTGCATCACAATTTCTTCATCGGCACTATTAATATAAGGCGGATAATAAATTGTAGCGGTATCTTCAGTTTTCACACAAAAGTGACCACTGAGATATGTATGGGGATGTATAGAGTGATTATGATTAGTAATCTGTTCTCCCTTCCTGAGAACATTTGCCCAACACCTAACTTTCATTTTCGGCGGTGTATATTCAGGAGCAACATTAGTATGATAGATCTCATGAAATTCTGCAATTTCATCCAACAACTTTTTACACTCAGGATGATCCCATTTTAATACATTGAAGTATTTAAATCTAGCTGTAAGACTATCATCCCCTAGACTAGTCATTCCATCATTAAGATCCTCTTTATACTCAGATATAATCTCCTTTTCTTTTATCAAGATATACTCAGCAAGAGATTCTAAATCAATATCTGATGTTGTTTGAGCAATCGTATAGTCCCAAACAGGAGCAAATGGTGTGAAAGGAGGTTCGCATACAAACCTAGTCGCTTTAATTGAGCTCATGACCAATTAAGTGCCTTACCTACAGTAGGATACTGTTCGCAGAAAATGCTCTTAGCCTGAACTGCGATATCCATATGCTCTTTCTGAGTGCCATGAGCACTTCTAAGATCGATGTAATGCACCCACGAGCGACATGATCCTGTCATATAGATTTTTGTGGGGGTTGCTAAGGGAAGCACCATTCTAGCGCACTCCTTGGCGATTCCACGGTCTAGCATGGTCTGATATAGATCCATACCTTCAGTGAAGTATTTCTGTATGGCAATCTCAAAAGTTTGCTTTTTAAATGCATCAACATTATCAAGACTATTTTGACGATTCTTATAATCTTGTCCACGCAATTCAGGAATAGGAATGCTACTAGCTAACATAGAACTGTCAGCATATCTTTGTGAAAATTCCTGGAAGGTAAAAGAACGATGACGGAGCACTTGAGCTGCGATTGCCCTAGAGGTTTCAATTTCTAAAGTCATGTATGCTTGCTCAAACACAGACCAATGTCCATGATCGATACAATACTTCAAGAGACCCTCAAAGCTAGGATTATCCTGATTATTAGGATTTGAAACCCTTGCTATGTACGCCATCGTCTCCTCTGGATTCGGAGTCGATTGAACTAGTCTCACTTTTTCCATGATTTCCTTTCAGTTGTTTTAATTTTAAACCATTTTTAGCAATTTTCTTTGCTTTCTTCATATACAAAAGTTCTTCCTCAGTATATAACCAAGGATTCTTAAGAGCTTCCTTGGTTAACCGAATTGTATCCTTCATCCGCATAATAGACCTCGTAATACTTGATAATTCCGTGGGTGATCATGTTACCTTGTGACACCCAATCATGGGCACACTCATAAATGGACCTGTTACTATATTTAGGTTGACCACTGGGATCTAACTCCCTTCCAAATCTTTCAAGTAGAGTGTTGAGAGCACTAGCCCTCACTTGCATCTTATCTGGCGTATACCGCCAATCAGTCGGGATATCCGTCATCGTCTCCATCAGCAAAGTATTCTACTGGATCATCAAAATTTTCTCGCGTATCTTGTTGATATGCCTCTTTGTTAGAAAAAACTTCAGATTCTAATTCCTGAACCAGGGCTTTCATGGTTAAGACTAGACCCTTTAAAACTTGTCTATCCATCGGAATAATAAGGTTTTGTCTATTATACACAAAAAAGGGGTCCCCGTCAAGGAACCCCCTTTATCTATGTAAGCGTGATCACTTGCTATAAGTTCTACCGCGATAGCAGAAAGTCCCGTGAGACTCTTTGCTTTCTACACAACGAGTAGAATACTCAACACCACGATATGAAGTGTGGGTAATCTGTGCGTCATGCAAAGCAGATGCTTTTTCAATCTGCTTGCGAATAAGATTAAGTGTGTTCATTGTGTTACTCCTGAAGTTAGGGTGGTTTATTCCCCCGTTCCTTCAGTCGTGTGCGTCCCATGGGTAGCAATCAGGAGTTGACTCCTTCATGACCTCAATCAATTCCACCTTATATTCGGCAGGAATATTCTCATTTGTTTTCATCCGAAGCATAATTGCATCAGCTTGAGCACATGAGAGTGATGTATAGAATAATAGTTCTAGCATGGGATGAACGACTCCGTTCCGCGACTTACTTGCGTCCCACCCGAGAGTGGGATGAACGACAGGTCTATTATAGACCTCATACTGTATTTAGTCAACCCTACAGAGCAAAAAAAACCCGGAGATTTTTTCCCCGGATTCTTGAAATTAAAAGTTGAATTACTTTTTGGATTCTTTAACCTTACTTTTGTACCCATACATTTTTGGATTGATTCTACCCTCAGTTTGGACCCACCCCTTAAATCCTTTTTTATACTTATCGTAATAAAAATCAAAAAGATCTACTTGCTTATAAGATGAGGAAATATCATACTTTTTATTTCCCTCCGAATCATAGTATTCCACTAAAAAAGCAGAATTTGGCAAACTTTTATCCTTTGCCAATTCGGGATCACAATCCTCATGTAGGATGGTTACTCTGTCATTGCTCAATTTACTCAACGCCGTCCACCCCATTCAACATCTGGATAAGCCTCTTTTACTACATTATGAGTAATGCGGTATTTTTTACTCAGATTCTTATCCTTAACCAGACAGATAATTTCTGCCTCATCAGGGTGCAGAGACTCTAGCAACTCAATGAATAGAGACTCTCTACGAGTACGCTTAAGAGTATCGTTACCACCCTTTACATAGTTATAGAGGGTTCTATACGAACTAGCTAACTTACTTTGACTATCTACAGTAGGAGATTCATTTGGTTTGTATGGGACTTCACCGTCAGGAATAGCACTCTCAATACTCTCATCGAAATTCCATACAAAAAGAGATACTAGTGCTGGAGATCTATGCTCCTTAAGCAAATTAATTTTTGCTGATTTTGTTTTAGCACTAGATACCGCTTGCAAAATTTCAGATTGGAGCGGATGTGGGGGTAATTTTGTGGCCATAATTTCAAATTAATAATTAGTCTTCGTCTTCTTCGTTCTCATCGAAGCGAAAAGCGATTAGTGAATCGGGGAGGACATTGCCATGCTCATCGTACATTTCTGGATGAAGGACTTGCTGTTGCTCTGGACGATCATGATGATACATCATATACTCTCTAAGCACCCATCCTAACATACAACCAACGATTAAAGCACCTAGGACCAAGAACGATCCTACGACTAAACTGACTGCTAGCATTTTCCTATTCTCCTTTTGGAATATCTTTTTTGATATCCAGATTAATTTCTAGATAAAAATGGAATTCTCTCTTAAAAAACCGGATCATATTTCCAAAAATTACTTGGAAAGTTTTCGGTTTTTCTTTCTCTTTTCCTCCGCTGAGAATAAATTCAATCCCACGATTTGGGTTGATATCATTATTTAGTTCTGATTCAGACAAGATTCTGCTCTTTAAAATACTTCACGGTTTCAGCAGCTCCTCCAACAACTTTATCATTATGAACTACTTGGGGGAAGTACTGAGTCTTAAATTCGTTTTCAAATTCTTCAATAGTAAAATCCTGATTCAAGGTGTAAACTACATGCTTTTGCTCTGTGATTTCCATGAGTTGCTTTACCTGACGGCAGTGTCCGCAACCAGGCATTGAGTAGATTGTAAACATAATCGATTTCTACCTACAAGTAGATTTATAAAAAAATTAAATTGCCCTACTATATCCCCGGAGCTGTGGGGGAACATGATCAATATTTGCAGAAATAACTATTCTTCTTCCCTCATGATCATCAGGAACCCAATGGGGTAAACTAGCGTCAAACGCTAAAACTAATCCATTTTCTACAGATCTACATGTGTTTCCAAAACAAATAGGTGCAGAGTTTTCCTCCACATCAATATAAAAAATCAAAGACAACGCTGAGGGAAAGTGACTATGAAACTTTGTCCCTTCATTTGGACCATAATCCATAGCCCATAGATTAATTACCTCATATATGCCGTTACTATAAAAGTACTGCTTGCCAATAGAGTTTGCAACCTTTTGAAAGTAATCTACAATTGGAGAAAATCTAGAATCAACCTCATGAAGATTCCAAGCAGATCTCCAGTTAGCATTGACATTGGTGTCCTTACATGTGTCTGGATTTTCTTTTTTGTAATCAAGAATGATTTGCTTGAACTCATCCAACCTTTCAGTCCATTTAGACTCAAAAATTGGCATTTCAACCTGAACTTTTGACAGTGTTATGGCAGACATACTTTATCAATATTCATGGCGATTGCTATTCTTCTTCCCTTAGTTGGTGGAACAAAATGTGTGAGTAATCCAGGGAATAAGACCATCATACCATTTTTAACATGAACCTCCTTGTCTTCTAAAAAGATAGGAGCAACATCTTCTTCCACATCTATGTAGTAGACGCATGACCATGCTGCAGAAAGGTGATCATGGGGAAGAGCTTGGTCACCCTTTTCCATGACAACTGCCCATAAGGACACCACTTTATAATCTGCATTAGTGTCAAAGACATGCTTCATGATGTATTTTAGCACATGCAAAGCATAATCGCCAACAGGGATAAATCTTTCGTCAGTTTCGTATGTGTCCCATTTGGTCAACCATGCTTTAACAGAATGGCCTGCTGTCTCGTTAGTATCCAGATACTCTGGATCTTTCTCTCTTTTTTCTAAAATTATATCTTTAAATTTATTAAATTCTTCAGGACCATCTTCAATGACGAAGGTGGGCAGATGACTGACCACCTTGTCATAGTGAATGATCTTAGATGTAAGTTCTCTCTCCATCCTGTCCACCAAGTGTCATAATGCTAAGTTCACCCAAGTCTTCAAGGGCAGGAATTCCATTATACACCCTAACGGTATATCCATTAACCGTTCTGTCAGAAATCCTAAGATTAACAATACCACCTGGGAAGGCATTTGTACCACTCGCGATACCAATGACAGCGTAGTCTGTATCTGCCATGGCATCTGAGAAGTTAACATTGTATGTTCCAGTAGCAGTTTGTTCAATGGAGCTGACATTATGTGAGCGATCACCAGGAGTGTAGTCACTGTTGCCAACACCAAGATTACTATTCATGTACCAGGAAGTAGCACGACCTTCATAGAACTGGGTGTAAGTAGCAGTCTTGAGACCTACAAGGTTCTTAAACTCCCCAACTCTGCTGACCTTATGGAAATCATTATTAAACACTTGGATGGAGTTACCCATGCTTCCAAATCGTGTTCCAATACCAGCACCATAGTACAGAAGCTGAGGTGTGTTCTCATCAACAAGAATTTCAGTATAAGTTCCAGTCTCAGTTACATTATCAGAGAACTGGTTCGGAGTTGTTGTACCAAATCCTACTGCAGAACCATCTGGAGCATAGTAGAACCTGATCGGATAGTTTGCCTGCTGTGCTGCATTGGTAAAGCGATAGGTTTGACCTACTTCAAATCTCAGATAAGGTGATTCATAACCCTGAACATTGATAGAACGATCAGATCCGATGCCATAATATCTGTGATCTGTTGTCTTTGTACCGATAGTAGTAGGTAGAGGCTTGAATGTACCCTCAAACTGCGTATAAAGGTTCTTAGCGGTGTCTGCAGCACCCGTTAAGGTGGAGAAGCTAGAACTATTAGCAAAGAGTGCATTGTTTGCCTGAGAGGCGAGCCCAGCGAGCGTAGCGTAGGTAGCAATGCCAGCGACAATAGCCTCAGATGCAATACCTGCTAGTGTAGCACGAGGTGCCTCATTAATCGTTACAGTAACGATACCAGCAGAGACTGGACTTACATCAAGACCAGCATTAAAGTTAACCGTTCCTGCTGTACCAACTGCGGATCCAGAGTCTTGAATGATGACACCAGAACCAGAAGCAACAATATTAGTTAACTGAGATCCGTCACCGATGAATCTCGGTGCAGTGATATCATTATTAGATGTGATTGTGGCAGCAGAGTCCAATTGAGAAGCTGTTACTGCAGTTATTGCACTGTCAGCAGTAAGTGCCGAGGTTGCTGTAGTTGCTTGAGTAGCAATTCCGGCAACAGTTGCAAAGTCTGCTTGAGTTGCTTTCGGAACAGAGACACCAGCAGCAAGACTATTAGCAGTTTGTGCAACACTTACAGTATCCGCAGCAGTAATAGTGACAATACCAGCAGAGATTTGAGATACTGTCAGGTTTTGACCGAAGTTAATGGTAGCAGCAGTGCCAATAGGACTATCATTGTCCTTAATGATGACACCTGCACCAACACCAGTTACACCAGTGATACCGGAACCATCACCAAAGAATGAAGTTGCAGTAATATTACCGGTAGTATTGACATTAATGTTTGTACCGATACCAGAAGGACCAGGATCCTGAGGTACAGAGTGAGCAACAAATGTTAGGTTGGGTTTAGAACCACGAACAATCAGACTCTGACCTTTAGCAAGAGCAAGGTTATCAATCTGAACATCTTGTAGAGGAGCCAGTCTTAAACCAAATACTAAGTAGTCAGACTCTTGGAACTCAGCGATACCACCAGATGACAGACCAACTGACATACCGACAGTAGAATCAGAGTTCTGGTTTGTAGCGTGAACTGTGACTAGACTATCTTCTTGTGCTGTAAAAAACTCAAGGTTAGTATTGATCTGGAAAGGAGGTTTGAATCCAAGAGTACCAGATCTTCTTCTGCCATGAACCAGAGCAGAGTCGGGGCCCAACTTATCAAACTTTCTAGTAGCAAAGGCAAGGAAAGAGATGTTAGGGTCGAAAGAAGATACGAAAATCTTATCTCCAGGTTTAATACCAACTTTCTCAATCAGTCTCGTACCACCTCTTTCTAGAGGAATACCATAAGTGATAAAATCACTCTTTTTAAATCCAGGTGTACTAGAGATACCAATAGAGAATGTAGAACGGAAGTCGTTCTGGTTTGCAACACTGATACTAACCTCAAGGAGGTTATCTGCCTCATATAACTGAACGGGCTCAACAACACCATTCGTCAGTGTTGTTTTAATAGAAGCAAGTCTACCTACCTCAGCAAGAGCAGCACCAGGAGTGGTGAATGTGACGACTGCTGAGAAAGCAGATGTATGTTCAACACCAGATGAACCATCAGCATTAGATAGATGACGACATCTTACATAGAAAGTATGACTAGAGTTAAGTCCGTCAGGAATTATTTGAGATAGAGAAGTATTATTATCACCAATACTAGTAAATACTATAGTACTAAATCCAATATCTTCAGCAACTTCAAATTCAACTGCTTTTAAAGTACCAGATACTGCTTCGCTATCAATAGAAACAAATGCACTGGATACAAGAGTAATACCAAATCTCTGATTCAGAGTAGATCCACTAATAGGTGATGTAACAGTAGGCGCTTGAACACCAGGAGCATTACCTAAGGTAGAGAATGAAACAATACCTACAGAATAATCAGAGACATAAGCAGTGAATGCTGTACCATCAGCATTAGACAGATGTCTTGTACGAGCATAGTGAGTCGTAAAACCTGCTAACTGAACATCAACTGTTTGAATTACATTAGTATTATTATCTCCAGTAGATTCCCAAACAATAGAACTAAAGTCAGATGCGACTGAGAGTTGCATCTCAATTGCTTTTAGAGTACCAGATACGGTAGTGTCTCCAACAGCAATATATTCACTAGATCTTAACTGTAGGCTTTCAGTATTAACACCAACATCATTATTAATCGGAGATTCAACAGAGGGTTCTGTAATACCAGCAAATTCTGTTAAGATGCCTGCGTTGACATCCAAGTAAACAATTTGAACTAGACCATCTCCACTGGCAGTTCTTTGATTAAACTGTCCGGTCCACCATCTGTAATCAGAGACACCATAGTCAGAAGTAGAGAACTGATCGAATAGTAAGTCAGTACCGGTAGTAGTACTACCATAAGAAACGATATTACTAGTACCACCATAACCCAGAGTACCCTTACCAACACCTTGTCCACAATCGTTTAATAGCCACTTCCTCAAATCCTCAGATGTAGCACCGGGATTTCTCTGTAGGTATAGAGCAACCAGTCCAGTAACTACAGGAGCAGCAGCAGATGTACCGTTGAAGTTAGCATCGAAATGCGTAGGGTTATCATATCTCTGGAAGTCTGCATAAGTTCCGGTGGGAAGACCAGCAGCTAGAGTATCCTCGGCAGGTGCATAAATGTCAACACCAGGACCACTGTTAGAATATTGTGCTTTTCTTTCTTTAAAATTAGATTCTACAAAGTCATCAAGAGCACCCACATTAATAACAGGGTGGTATCCAGTAAACTCATTAAATCCAATGCCCTGAGGGTTCATCCAATCTCTATGGGATGTTGGTGTCCTCTGACCGCCAAACTCAGTCCTTGGATCATTTGCACTAAATGTTAAATCCTCAACTCCATTAAGTCTATGAGGATCCGTAAATCCAAGACCAATATACTGGTTGTTATTACCAGCAGCAGCGACCATAATGACACCGGCTTCCATCATCTCATCGCCAGCATTATTAGTGGCGTTAGATCTAGATGAAGAAGACCAGGATTTATTAGCACCAATTACTTGATTATTGAAACCAATAATCATATCTTCGACACCAGATGGTTCTCCAGCGGCGAGAGTTGCTACATCAATTGTACTAGTAATACCAACAAATTTATATCTTGCAACTCCTGTTGCAGGAACAGCAGCTTGGTAACCCCAAGAACCATTAACAACCGTAGGATTTCTTACACCAGTTTGCGTATTTACTGGTTTATATAAGTGGAAGAACTTAATGAGATCATAAGATGTCTCAATATCCATGCCAACATTATCAGACACACAAGGCATTGCCCAGATGTTTGACTTAAATGCCAGACCAAAGTTTTTACCAGCAGCAAGAGATGCAGCTGCAGTACCGTGACCACTACCTAAGTTATTAGAACCTGCAGTACCAATACCAATAGCACCATTCCTATTGTATCCAGAAGGAATAGAAACTTCAGGAAGAAGAACAAACTCAGAAGATCTAGCGTTGTTATCTTCCCACCATGCTTCTGCTCTGCTGGTATCAATACCAGTAGATCCATCTGCTAATGTAAAAGTAAATCCATTGACAGCAAAATATCCAGGGTCAAGATAATATGGGAAGTCAAGAACAAGGTCAAGCACCCTACTTGTTCCATCATCGTTCAAGAATTCTGGGTGTGATTGCAGAGTACCAGAGTCTTGAACAACAATATCTACATCTCTACCATCATATAAGAAGTTAAAGTTACCCTGCTTAGGTGCAATATCACCAACAACACCAGCCCAAAACTCTCCGTTGGTTGTAATACCAGAAAGTCTAGGAAGTGCCCAGTTCGTTCTATTTAATTCTGCAGAGGTTGGATTTGTGGCTGGTGGACCATTACTATCTAAGTCCCTGTAAATTTTTACATCACCAGAAAATCTGTTGGGCATCACCAGAGATGGTTCTGGGAAGCTTTCTCTATTATCTTTTAGTGAAAGTTCAATCCACTTGACATAGGGATGACGACCAATCTCTTGAGCCTCATCATCCGTTAACTCATAAGTACCACGAACCGCACTGATTGAGTGCGAGTCGGTACAAGTTATTTGTCTGTCTGGAATTCCATCTTGGTTTGAGTCAATGGTGAGAGCACCATGAATATCATCCCAATGTTCCGCACTGGTAACTGCCAGGGTATATCTTTTAAGAGTCATGCCTCAAAATCTATCGGTGAGCACCTTTTTTATATTTAGGTATGGTAGAATATATATTATAAAGAGTCTTACTATGAATATTGTTACTGGAGCAAAAGGTTTCATCGGTAGTCATTTCGCTAAGACCATGAATGATGTACTTGAAATTGATATTGATAACTGTTTTGATCTTTTAAACAAATTTAATCGTTGGGATGAAGTAGATATGATTATTCATATGGGTGCTCGTTCCTTTACAACAGATAAGGATGTTGACCTAGTTTATAAGTATAATATTGATTATAGTATAAAGTTATTTGAGAAAGCCATTGAGCATGGAATTCCAGTAAAGTATGCATCCTCAGCATCTACTTATGGAACATGTGATTCTGGTTCCATCATCAATCCTCTAAATTACTACGCACTATCTAAAGCAACTGTTGATTACTGGGTGCAAGATAATATACATAGATTCTCCCATATCCAGGGGTTTAAATTCTTTAATGTATATGGTAGCGGTGAGGTCCACAAAGGAGAGCAGGCAAGCCTTGTAAGTAAGTTCAAGTGGCAATCTGCTACAGGAAAAGTTCACCCCTTTGAAGGATCAAATAAAGTACATAGAGATTATATCTGGGTGGGGGACATTGTAAGTGTTGTGCTCACTAATAGTGCAGGCAGTGGCATATACGATCTAGGAACTGGTGCCGCAATTACTATTCAAGAGGTGGCAGATTTAGTCGCACAAAAAACCGAGGCTGTGGTAGAGGAAGTTCCCTTCCCACCAAACCTCGTTGGTAAGTATCAATACAATACTCAAGCAGATATGAATTGGTTAAATTATAAGTTTAAAACCGTCGCAGATTATGTCAATCACCACGATGAATTCTAATTGAATCAGAGTCAAAGTGTTGCGTTGAAAACTCAAACAGTTCAGAGTCATCCAACGCAATCATCTGATGCTTTAGTCCAGTAGGAACATAGAACTTATCTCCAGGTTCTAAGACTGTGAGTTCTGCTTTACTAAGATCGTTATCCCACCCATAATATAATGAGATGAGTCCACTCTGTAAGTAGAAGGTCTCATCTTTTATTTCATGGTAATGCCAAGAGCATCTCTTATTCTTTTCAATGAACAAGAGTTTACCACAATACATTTCATTATTTACAATCCACTTTTCATAACCCCATCCTTTGGGTACGATTTTAATGTCTGAAGAAGTCTTTGTCATTGATTCCTTTGTCGTCTATGTAGTAATCAGCTGAAGGTTTTCCTAAGTATAGATTATGAAACTTACATCCCCATGATTCTATTTGACTCTTAGTAAATTCATAAAACTCTTTCTCAGATAGATCTCTATCATTATTATATCTACCCATACCCCTAGCAGTAAGATAGGTAATGATATGGCCTTCATCATAGAGTTTATTTATTGTTTGTATGCGATCCCACATGGGTGTTGCATGGGTATATCTGTGTTCTCCTTGTCCAGGAAAACAAATAGTACCATCAATATCAACAGTATATCTCATTCAAAAAAAGTGCAAGTAACATTAAAAGAAATAGTAATTCTATTATCTTGTGCAGGCTCAGTACAATGGTACATATCAGAAGGAAATACTAGTACGCTACCTTCACTGATGTGTTTAGTATCATAAGAAAAGTTTTGATATGCAGTGTTGGATGTTCCTGCACCAAAAAATATTGTGTTGTTCTCTTCTCCTACATGAAGAAGATATACTCCAGAGAAAGTAGCGTCAGCATGAACATGAGGACCATGCGATTCACCTACCTTGTAGTTATTATACCAGATATGTTGTAAGTTTATGTCATCTACATCAGGAATGTTAAAAGGTAGAGACTCTATGCAAGATGCGACTGGATCAAATACAATTTCAGAAAATAAATCATGAAGTTCGAGGTAGTCTCCAAACTCACCAGACTTATCATTGAAATTATCGTAACATGATTCAACTGGTCGTTGCGTTATCCAAGGAAGTAATTTTTCTTTGATCTCATCATGACTCTGCAATTTCTTTTTATAAAGAAAAGGACCAGGAAATAAAACTAGATCAGATGTTGAGGATTCTATCGACATTATTCATGGTCAGTGTATATGTGCCAGGATTCTGTACTGCAATAGCAGCCGCCTTATTAGCAAAACAAATTGCTTCATCCATTGACGGAAGTTGAATATAATAGAAAACTAAAGCTGCAAGGAAAGTATCTCCAGCTCCAGTCACATCAAATGTCCGAACAAGATCTGTACATGGAAACTTTTTCTTATTCCATGCAGCACCATCAGATCCCATAGTAACAATCATGTTAGCAGAGTTAGGAATATGATCTGGATCTAAACTCTCAAACTCTTTCTTGTTAATTTTGTAGATGACATTACTATACTCAGTAGGTAGGATAGTTTTTTTCGTATCTACAAATATCTTAGTATTAGGATACCTACCAGCAATGTCACTGACTATTTTTGTGCCGGAAATATATCCTTTGTCATAGTCCGAAATAACAATAGCATCATATGTTTCATGTAATAAAGCCATCTGCAATTCAGATGGATGTAAGGGTCTTACATCGGGTTCATTATCTACTCGGACAATCTGTTGGTTAGATCTACTATCAATGTATCTCGTCTTAGTGAGAGGTTCCTTATTAGTAAGAAAGGTTACATTAATACCAAGAGACTCTAGATTGGCATGAACATTGGCAGCCATGCCAGGTGCCTGTTCTTTTTCACTTTGAATTAATATAGGAACTGGTGCCTCTGGGCTTAGTCTATTGCATGGACCATAGACCCATTCATCAGTACAACTATCCCCGATCAATAATACTTTGTATGGTCTTGCTAGTTGCATAATCTTCTAACCTAGGGAAAAAATGTAATTCAGTAGCGTACATAGATCCAATGACTGACTTTCCTTCCCAGTCAGATCCTACTACCATTATATCAGGTGCAGTAACAGCTATGCACTTTTCTAGTTCTTCATCAGAACCAAATAGAACTACATGATCTACAGTCTTAAGACTTTGTAGCATGTATGCTCTATCTTCGGCGTTATTTATTGGGCGAGAAGGACCTTTCTTTTCCCTTACCCGCTCATCACTATCAATACCAACAACTACCACATCACCCATAGATTTTGCGTACTCTAAGAGTTGCAAATGTCCAGAGTGAAGGATATCGAAGGTTCCGTTTACAAAAACTTTTTTAGTCATTAGATACCTTGATCATCTTACCATGTTCAGGAAGATAAAGATACTCGATGTCAGAGTTAGCAAGAGTACGGCAAGCGTCGTCCAGGGTCTCCACCAAAGGTTCTCCACCAAGATTAAAAGAGGTATTAAACAAAATCGGACAACCCGTAGCATCATAGAAGGCTTTGATGAGGTCATAGTAGTTCTTGTTCTGTTCTTCAGTAACAGTTTGAATACGACATGTTCCATCAACATGAATAATAGCTGGAATTTTTTCTTCGATACCAGGTTGACACTTAACGGCATACATCATGAAAGGAGTGTCTTCCATTCCCTTTAGGTCAAACCATTCGTCTGCATGTTCAGCAAGAATCGATCCAGCAAAGGGACGGAAGTACTCACGATTCTTCACTAAATTAACAAAATCTTTTCCATCAGGATCACGAGGATCATACATGATAGATCTATTACCCAATGCACGAGGACCTGCTTCTGATTTTCCTTGGAAAAGAGAAACAATATTCTCATTAGAGATCAAATCAATAACATCTTTATTCTCCGCGTCAGTTACCGTACCACTATACTTATCAGCAATGTCAATGATCTGTTCAATAGTATAATTATAGTCTGGACCATAATACAAATCAGTAATTCTAGGAGGAACTGTTGGTTCTTCATCCTTTAAAGATTGATAATATACTAACAATGCAGCCCCAATAGCAGTTCCACCATCATTACTGACAGGTTCAACAAAGAGATTGATACCATCATCTTTCAACTTATCAAGATACCAATAATTTGCTACACAATTCAATCCATATCCACCAGAAAGAACAACATTCTTTTTACCACTTACCTCTACAGCCTTATAGATTAATTTAAGAACTGCTTCTTGAGTTTCAGTTTGTACTGCATATGCAAGGTCTCTACGATTCTTAAGTTTAGTTAGATCGTCAGAATCATGATTATTTAAGAAAGGATATTCTTGAACATTGACATGCCCAGCATTAGGATAAGTAGGAATAATAACATTCCTATCTACTGTTCCACTCTTCTTAAATAAAGTAGGAACCTCATCATTAGGTTCTCCATATGGGAATAATCCCATAGTTTTACCAGCCTCAATAGCATGCCAACCACAATACTGTGTCGCAGCTTCATATGCTTTTACAATACCTGCAGTTTCATCGAGAGTATAAGAGAAGAAACCAGTCTCACCAGGATAAGCCATTGCTGCTTCCATTTCAGCAACATAGTTTGTGGTACAAGGTCCACGAGATCCAAGATGTTTATATAAGGTATTAATCTCACTTGGGAACTTACAATCAAAAATAGTTTCAGTTTCCCATACAGTTTCAGTCTGCCCCATTACATCAAACTGAATGAAGGTTCCGGCTCCATCAACTACTAGAGCAGCTGCTTCTTCAAATCCAGACCGATAAAAAGCAGCAGCAGCGTGAAGTTTATGATGAACATTACCAACATCAACAACCTGAGGATGCCTCTTTTCTGGATCTGGTTCGACATCTTTAATCAAGCCCAGTTTTCTTGCCATCCCAACATAGATTGGTTCATTACTATACTCAAGATGACCACAATCTCTTTCCATCAATTGAGTATGACCAACAACAAGAAAATCAAGCTTATCGGTATACTTTTTTATCTCCAATAGTGAAGCAATAGGTCCACCATCATATTTACGGCGAGATAATCTCTCTTCTTCAACAGCAAAAACAATCTCACCATCCTTTAGAAGACATACTCCAGCGTTGTGTCCGCGAGTAATACCAGCAATCCACTGAGTCATTTACCAAATCCTTTTGTAGGGGTTTCTGTTGTCTCTTTTTTCTTTACAGGTTTTCCAAGTCTATCTCTACAAGACTTTAACACACTTGCAATATCATCTTCTGTCATTGCCATACACTCATCATTCTGCATATCCGCATAGTCTTCCATTGTCAATCTAATGGGAGAGAATGTTCTTTTATCCTCTCCTAAATCAATTATATCAAATTGATTGTCATTTGGATAGCTAATATTGATGGGATATGTTGATCCGATCACTGCTGTTACACTAGTATCAGTTGCAGCTGCAATGTGTTGACCAACAGAATCGCAACCCAAGAAATGATCTGCCCTATTAATAATAGATGTCCAGATACGGACATCAGGAATTTGAGGTAGAATAAATGGATACTTAGATTCTCCATCCTCTGTCTGAAATGGAAACTCAGACATTATAATTACACAATAATCTTTCTTGAGATCATTAACGATCTTACTGATATCTCCAAGACTGAAACTTCTAGATGTTGGGTCAAAAATATATCCACCCTCGTCCATCACACCTCTACCAAAAGGTTGAATTACAACAACTTTTTCTTTACCAGTAACTTTAATTGCTTCATCGACTAGCTGAAGACCTTGGATACCCTCATGCTTTGCTAGTTTAATTGTAGGTTTAGGAAGATCCCTAGGTTCTTCTGTACCATTAATTTCCATATCAAATGCTTGAGCAATACTACATTTTTGATTGTAGTAATGCCAACGACGATATGGTTCAGGTGTAACACAATCTCTGTCTTTGATCTTATCTTCAAAAAGATCTTTATGCCAGTTGTCGTATGCGTATTTGTGAAGGACTGGATGGGACTTATAGAAATTCATCCCACCCTCACACACAATGATAAAATCATCATGTGTTTCTGCGTATTTTTCAAAGGCAGGGATGGAGGTGATAACTCTACCAGCTCCTCCATTAATGAAGAATGCTTTTGATCTCATACTAATTTGGTCAACAAAGTATATAGTTATAAAAAGAAAACCTGATTCACTCGATCATGTTCGGTGAACATCCCATGATCAATGTTCTGCGAGTGCATCACATCAGATTCATAAAAGATACATCTATTATACACCATTTCAGCCTCATATTCAACTCTCCACTCTCTATCACCATACAACCACTTTCTAAGGTATGGAAAACACTGTTCAGGTCTTGTAACCTCATCATCAAATCCCTCGGGTTTGTCAATATATTCCGTTACCTTATATGGAAGAGACATCTGCCCTTTATACGAATATAAATTTGTACCACCTTGACATTCTTCTGGAGTATTCAAATAAATCACTGCACCAAACTGATTTAAATCTGTAGTAAGATCTTGCAGATATGAATCTTGATGGGGAAGATTGAACCATGGTGCATGAAATGCACTATCATAATTCATAACATTACACATGAATCCAACAGTATCCCACTTGAATTCATACAATCTTTTATCAATATTCTTAGACCATAGAGAATTGTCTAGACAATACTCATCAAAAAAGGGCTTAAGATTCTTCTTTACTTCCGAAGTCTCTTTGAATATTCTTCGACCAGGAAGATCGCCTATTAAACTCTCATCTGTTTTTTTCTCTAATCTTAAAGAGAGATTTCTTATTTCGTCTGGATTTTTATAAAAATTATCAGCAGTTATAATTGTTCTATTTTGCGGTCCTACTCTCTTAATACTAACATCAAGATTTTTATTTAGTTCAAACATTTTATAAAATCCTAAAAATCAAAAAAAATTCCGGGGAAAATTTCCCCGAAATTATGGAATTAAAAAGTCAATTTCGTTTCGGGATCAATTAAGATTCGTCAGTAGTAATATCAGTTGAGTTCAGTCCAGTCTCAGGAGACTCTCCACTAAATCCAGCAACATCACCAGGCTCTCTAGGCCATACAATCAGATAAGTATTGTTACCAACACTACTCCAAGTAGTGGGCAAGTCCCTCAACTTTTGACGATACGCTGTCCATTCACTAACATAACCTGCTGGAGCATCTGCAGGAATTTTATTATCAGATTGTGTAAGTAACATATCTCTTGTTCTTCTTACTTCTTCCCACCCAAAGGAATGACTAGCATTTACATCTTCTAAATCAATTTCTGTATGGGGACCAGAGAATCTACCTGTATTCCAAAGACTAGTCTCAAAATTATAACCAAACGAGCACATATCATATACTTCATTGAAGTAAAGATAGTTAGGAAGAATTGGGTTAGGTTCTGACTCAGGACCAGCAGGAGTTTCAATCAGTTCTGGAGCAAGAATACCTCCAAACATTGCAACTGCATTCATAGGATGAGTATCAGCATTAAGCTCAATAACTCTTGTCCCAACTGGAGGATCTCTGTCTTCACCAGGATCAGATGGGAAAGAATGCTCTACTTCCCACTTAGGATCAGCATCTGTTCCAGCATTTGTATACCAGAAAGTAATCTTATCTGGTCCAGTATATGTACAGATGCCACTTCTATTTGTATCCTGAGTATCTCCATACCATTCAGTGGGTACAGGATAAACAATTGTTTTAGTAATTTGCGCCATTGCTAAAAATGTACTCCGTTATAAGTATTTATCAGGACCAAGTTGTAACAACTACGAGGCCACCACCGCCCCAATCACCCCAGCATTGTCCACCTTGAGTAGAACCAGAGAATCCACCACCACCAGGGAACAGCGAAGGTGCAGAACAACATCCTCTATTATTACCATAAGCACAACGGTTTGTACCGAAGTTTCTTCCAGTTGTCCAAGGTCCAACTGGAGAAGATGCAACTGCCCATGCTCCTGAGTGACAGTCCACATGCTTCAGTTCACCACCAGACAAACCACAAATATAGAATTCGTTTTCTGGGTTTGCTGTATCAGGCTTAGATTGTCCATCAGGCCAAGCAGCAGAGCAAGCAGTGAGACAGTTAGTTCTTTGTGCTACTTTCAGACAAGTATAGCAACTATTAGTGCATCTATGCGATGCAAACGATCCGCCCTGCATACAGAAGGTTCCTAGTGAACCACCTAAGACGAAAGAAGGACATCCGTAGAATCCACAACCGGTTCTACCATGGCAACAACCACAGCAAGAACATCTGCTAGTAGAACCAGAGCAAATGGTAAACTGAGTAGATCCTGCAGTGAAGTGACCACAGTTAGCATACTGCATCTTGGTGGCATAACCACCGCCTCCACCACCCATACCAGGTCCATTACCACAGCAACGGCCACCTGAACCTGATCCACCACCAGATACAATTTCAAATTGAATAGTGGTTACTTTTTCTGGTACAGTCCAAAGGTGGCAGCAACCACCGTTACATGGAGTATTATGGCAACAGTTAAAATAAAAGCTTCTACAAACATTACCTGTAGATACGCCTGTTACCTTACCGGGCCCAACGGTTCCATCGATAATTGCATCAGAGGCATCGATTTTTTTATAGGTTTGATAGTCAGCCATTGCTTATATTCTTAATGGTGAAATTCGTAATAGTATTTATGAAATCATAATAAAAAGAAGGGAGATTGCTCTCCCCTGAGGTACAAATCAGATAGTGATGATTCTCCATCCTTGTGATCCATCATAGAAGACCAGTTCAAAAGCAGCACCTTCAGTAGATACAACCAAGTCAGCAGCGTCACCCATAATTGGGTTACCTCCTCTACCAATCGTAAGGTTATTAGAGTCAAATGTCTTGGCAACATCAAAGATTCTAACAGTATCACCCTTAACAGGAGATCCAGGTAAAGTAACAGTGAATGCACCGCCACTAGTATTACACCAGGCTTGCTGTCTGTTTGCCAATGTGGTTCCATTACCACTGACATCTACATTAGCGTAGGCACCTAGAGGCAACCAACCACCGCCGTTATAGAATTCAAATCCATCAGAGTCGGTATCGTAGCGGAGACCACCTTCGAGTAGATCAACACCAGTTGGACGAGAGGCTTGATTGCCACGAGGTGGAACAAGAATACCAGAAGTGGTATCCATCTTACCGCGAGTGAGGAAGCCACGAACTGCTTTCTCAGTAGGACATGCACTGTTAGAGTCGCCAGACATGAATTCATCTGAGGAGAATTCGCTGACTGCTTCACCAATCTGACCACCAATGGCACCCAGTCTCAGTTCAGAAAGACCTGACAGGTTGAATGCGGAAGCATCCAAGGTAGCAGCACCAGTCAACTGGTTAACAGAGAAGTATTCACCAACTCTGAAGTTACCGCCTTGGTCAGTAGATACGAAGAAGATCTTACCAGTGTTCAGTACAGTTGTCTCGTTACCCTGAGCAGCAGTGTTCTCATCAACATTAGGATAGTTGGTTTGTGAAGTGTTACCTGTGCCAATCAAGAGGAAGTCATGACCCGTGAGACGAACCTTGGAGAACTTAGATCTCATCAAGAACTCTTGATCATCGAACGAAGCAGGAGCAGCTCCTTTAACTGGTGCGATGTTGATCGTTGCACGACCAGATGCAAAGTCATATGCAGAAACTGTTCTGATAATATAACTAATTGAATCGGAGAATCCCATTCCAACTGTAGTGAATCCAATCGCATCACCAACAAGTGGTGTTGTGCTTAGTCCGACTACCTCAAATAGTCCATCTTTCTGTCCAGTAACGGCGTTAGATGCAGATGCAATCTTAACATATCCTGTAGCACCAGCACCAACCCTAGTGAATTCAATGAACTCACCAGGTGTGAAGACAGTAGTACCAACACCAACAGCACCGTTAGCACCATCAGGGTTACCAAATCCAGTAGCATACTTAAAGTACAGTTGATCACCAGAGATCTGATTGTTTGTTACAGTAGCACGAGCTCCTGATACAGTACCACTCATGGTAGCGCCAACGGCGATAGTACCAGCAGAAGTACCAACTTGGGTAGACATCTTGTCACCAAAGAGGCGACCAGCACGAGCAACTTCTAGTGTAGAGAATCCAACAGCCAATGCACCGTATGTACCGTAGGAGTTGTTACCTGAGAGAGATCTGATTTCAGATCCATCATCAGAAACATAACCGAAAGCACAGTAATAAGTGAAGGAAGAAACAATCTCAGCAAGAGCATCGTCTTCAAGCCAGAAACCTACACCACCGGAGTGAATGTTGGTAAAGGCATCGAAGACCATCGATTTACCACCTCTACCTTCTCGTGCTTGCCTGGCTTCGTGAACACCACCCTCAATAAAGATACCGATAGCACCACCATGACCAGTACCATCAGTACATACATTAGAGAATGCGGTACAATCTTTAATGTAAGGTGAACGCTCAAGAATAGGAGTATCAGGATTAAGTCTGAAGTAAACACCGCAAGTTGTAGTACCTACACCAACTTTATTCTGCCACTTATCAGTATTGAAAGGATCATTAGTATCATAATCAAATCCTTGCAGACCACGCATTGTGATCGCCTGAACCGTAGTAGAGTCAGAGACGAAGAACATCGTCTGACGACTATTAGGAACAACACCGTCAGTAGAAACACCAGAAGCTGGTTGAACAGTCGTACCTCTCAGAACATCACCAGCAATGGAGAAGTTCTTAGGTAGAGTAATAGGAAGTTGCTCACTGAATACACCAGCAGACAACTTAAGAATGATAGGAGATACATCAGTAACCTCACCACCACTCACATAAGTATGAGCAATCGTAGAGATGCCAACATTGGTAGAGAAAGTGTTGGAGTCAACTACAGAGTCAACTTTGAAGAAGAATCCTTGTGTACCATCGGGGAAGATAGTAGTTGTGACACCAGCATGAGCTACGGCACAAGTGAATCCAATACCCTGTAGTTTAACCTGACCCTGAGGGAACAAACCATGAGAAGCAGCAGTAATTGTTGCAATACCACTAGTTTCATCATAAACGAAGTTTGTGACATCTCTTCTAATCTGACCAGCAGTAGAAGCATAAGCGATATTGGCCCAAGCATTGTCTGGGGTAAGACCTGTATTATCGTTATTACCCTGCTGTGCATCAACATAGTATACCTTGGTACGAAGACCGGGATACTGCCACTCAATCTCATCGCTAGAAGAGACTCTTAGATATGTACCTTGCGTACCAATACCCTGTCTCGTAGGACCAGTACCATCTCTAGTAAGCAAGTCACCTTTGGTTGTCAGCAGTGCTGCGCTATCACCGATAGCAAACGCTGCCCACATGCTAACAGCAGTACCAGGTTGAACATTAATGTTCGATGAAGCTACTGAGATGTAAGCAGAAGATGAATACTCGGCAACATCACCGATCTCGTATACACCAGAACCACTCCAGGTACTTCTCCAATTAAATCCTCTAGTTAACAGAGACCAACCATTAGTACCAGTATCAACGGTAGTAATAGCAGTACCGACAGGTCGGTTGTCTCCAATAATCTTAACTTGGTCAGCAATATAAGTGTTACCACCAAGGGTTACAATCTCACCACGAGCATAGATTTGACCAGGATCATAGGTAGAACCGGCTCCAGTACCAATACCACCAACAAGAACTGACCAGTCAGAAGCGTTTTCGTTAGGTTGAGAACCTTTAGGGTTAGTACCGATAGCAACATAAGATGCACCGATATACTCTACAATATCCCCCCTTTCATAGCGGGTATTTGCATCGTAGAGACCTTCATTAGTGAAGGCTTTGTTAAAGTCTGTAAAATTAGATGCTGGAGGATAGAAACCGTCCGAACCTACTCCAGCAGGATCATGGTAACTAGTAGAAACCCCCTGCATTGTAAAGTCGCTAGCGACTTGGAAGGGAACAGTTGTACGATACTCTTGACCACCATACTTAACAACATCATTGATGCCATAATAAGTGGCAGTTGTAAAAGCACCTCGGAAGTTCAGTCCCTCAGCATAGAGATCCCAGTATAATGGGAAGTCGGAACTGTACCAGGTGCTTTGTACACCAACTGATACATGTTGTGCCGTACAGATATATTGATTACCGCCTTCCTTGACGATATCGTTTACAACATATCCAGTACCAACTGCCCACTCGCCAGCAAAGTTCTGACCCTCTGTGTGGAGGTCCCAGTTGGCACTATCGTTAGGGAAGCCAGTAGCACTTGCGTCCGATGTGTGGTTGGTAGTACAGACATAAGAGCTGGCACCGTATCTAACGATGTCATCAATAATGAATGCGGTAGAAGCTGTCCAGGCACCACGCCAGTTAAATTTCAGTCTACCTAGTCTAAATTCTGCCATTGTAGATTCTCGTTAAACAGGTTCAGAGTATGAGTGGGTTCCGTTGACCTGAAGGACGATGTATCCGTCAGTGTCTAGGTAATAAAAAAGGTTTCGCCTATCAAAGCGTATCTGTTGATATTTATCTTGCGGGTTATTGGCAAGTGCCTTTTGTTCAGTGGTTTCTTCAACATAATCGTTGTAGTCACCGAATTCTTCAACCTGCGTACCATCTAAACGATGGGGATCAAGTGTTTCAGTTGTAGATGCAGTGCTTACCTTACTAAAGTAAAGCATATCATCAGCATCTCTTCTCAGAGCATAGACATAGTAACCGGTCGAATCCTTAGGTTGGAAATGAGCATTACTTAAAGTTAAAGCCATTAGCTAATGATTCTCCAATAACTACCAGTCCATAAAAACATAACAGTCACTCCCGAAACATCTAAGTTTACGGGACCATCATCAATATTTCCAATCGCATCTTTAAATTGATGCGCGGATGAGCTCAATATAACATTATTTATATTCCAATTTTGTGCGCCATCAGCGATCTCAATACTGTCACCAATAGACAGGTTGACCACGGGCATTGTTGCATTGATAGAACCAGCAGTTGTGTTGGCAAGATACCTTTTATTCACAACTAACTGTGTTGTGATCGGACCAGTAAGATCGGTATAAACAGGAGTAGCACCAGTTGCTGCTTGAGCAACAGTTTCTACATTGTTTCCTGATCGGATGTAGATTTTCTGGTCAACTATATTAATAGCCATCTCGCCATCTTCGAGGTCAACTAGACCAGGAATTTGACCTTGCGTGGTACTTCTTTTTGGTTTAATGCGTGTAGGCATTACTTCAAAATAGATGTGTGACTCATAGTATTTATCAGAAGTAACTTACCGATAATACAACTCTAACTTTTTGATCGGTACATGTAGTACTATAATGTTCATTTGATCCATCAAAAAGAACAACTCTATTTTCCACACTCTCTACTTTACTATCACGAAATCCAGTATATCCATCGCAGGTATTAAAATATAAAACGGCTGTTTTATGTGGGTATTTAAAATCCTGATGATAGTCATGTTCTAATAGTTTACCAATATTAGTATACAAATTAATCCTTGCACGGATAAGAGACTTAACTTCTAAGTGATGAACAAAAAGATAATCAAGTTCTTTCATGAATGAACTCAATGGTTCAAATCTATCAAATAATCTATGAGTAAAAAAGAAATGCTCATCGTTCATTTCTCCCAAGTTAGCCACCTCTTGACAAAAAACCCAGGGAAATTGAGTGCTGAACACACAATTTTTTAGATGATCAAAGTAATCTTGATCTAAAAAGTTATCAATAATTGTCGGCGTAGTATTCATAGAGATTGAACGCAATAGATATACGAGTTTCTTTTGTGTAATTTGGTGCTACATTATGAGATAATGATGCAGGAAATAATATCATTAATCCGTCATGAGGATCAATACTAAAAGTAGTATCCTGGGTTAAAGATAAGTTATGGTCATCTAGATGATGAAAAGTAAGGTCACCAGAATTATCTGGAACATCAACATAAAGAACTCCTGCTATAGATGAACCGGGGTGAGTATGTCTAACATTATATGACCCAATACAATTTATATTGAACCACATGTTTGAGAGACGAGGATCAAATTTAATATCAACATTCTCGTGTTGCTTATATACTGCAACTAAATTTATAATCCTCTCGCTCATGTAGTTTAAGAAAGGAGTAAAGGATTTATCCAGATAAAAATCATCTGGACTTTGATACCCATTTACATTACTCCTCCAGTTTGGTTGGTATACTTTAGAATAATTTTCTATCCAATCTATAAATTCATCTTGAATATCCTCAAAATTATTATCTTCAGATTTAGCCACAACATATGGCAAGATAGAAAAAGATTCTTCAGTCAATGTAGTTATTCCTCTCAAGCCATTCTCTTGTCATAGGAGTTGGTTCATATACTTCCCACATATTACCACCAGCACATGCTGCAAGAGCATTCATAGTCATATTTTCAGTCTTGCCTGCCCACATTGCTTCCTTCTCCCACGGAATTGCTCCTGGTTGTAATGCATATGTCCGCTTCACCATCTCTTGCCACAACATTGGCACATCATCTTCAGGCATAATAATAGCAATCATACTATTATCAATTGTGCCTGCCATACAATCTTGTGCAGCATGCCACCCTTCATGACGCATGACACTCATCAATACACCAGGGCGTGACATAAATGCTTTGTTCAAAAAGAAGTTATTACTTACAGTATGATAGACGCCACGATGTCCTACTGGAAAATACTTCTCGTCAGCAAGATATACATTCACACCAATCTGATTCAAGGAGTGAATCATATTGTTGAACTCACCTGTCACTCCAGTAAACTTTTCTGGGTTGGGATATTCAGATGATACATCCAATAAAGAGTACACTTTCGCTACACCTTCAGTACATTCACCGAGTAGCATACACCCCATAGAATGCATAGAGTAATACTCATCATCTTTGAGAGGTTCTGCAATTGCAGCAGGGATAGTCAGACATGCTGCCATCAAGGCCATGATAATTTTTTTCATAATTAAACTCTAAAATGAATTGGTTGATAATCTGATTGAGGTAAAGACTGTTGAATTTCAAGTTCTTGACCCTTGACTACAATCTTTGCGGGAGGAAGTCCCTGTTGTCCAGGTAACTCTTTGTCTGTAGTAGCCGTAATATCAATAACTTGATCAGTAATAAATTTATTTTTCCTATATGTTCTACCAGGGACCATGGAACATAAGTTTATTGCATCGCGTTCCCATCCACAGTCAGCATACTTCTGACCAAGAGGAGAATATACTGAGTAATATTCATTTCCCATAAGAGAATGTGTGGTTATTCCCAACTAATTATAGCATATTTATTTTATAGGTCAAGCTCAAGTTGTAGTTTGCGTTCTTCCTCTATTCTATTGTGCTCTGCCCACATGTCAGCAACCATATCAACGCTATGTACTGGTGGTTGATGGATAGGAGTAGCATTTTGCCACTTATCAATCGCTTCCTGTGTAGGGATGGCAATTCGGAAAGGAATATCATCTCTAATAAACTCTTCATTCATATCAATGTATGTTTGAGGAGTGATCTCAACTTTTTTCATTTAATAAATTTCTCCTTTGATAATACCTTCACGGTTTTTTAATTTCCATACAATGTAGTCCATAGTAGGAACACATACAGGATTCCATCCAGCAAAAGTGGTGTGTTCTCCACTTGGAATCTTCCAACACTCAGCATTATCGCTGTCAAGGTCTAGTGACTCACGATATGCTTCATCACCCATCACAACAACTGCTCTCTCTGCTTGATTCAAACTAGTGAAGCAAGCAAAACAATTCTCTTTAATGATGTCAGGGATATGGTGCTTCATAATGTTCTCTCAAGTCTTTCAGTTGCTTGGTCTGGGAAATCTCTTGGTCTACTATCAGTAGCATTGTCAGTTCTAGGAGAACCTTCGTTCGCCTTCATAGTATGTTGGAAGTTGATTCTCTTGTATCTAAT
>Ga0181410_1000047_pt1 | contig 44661 bp, 34 predicted proteins | sample 33SPOviralmetaG_FD_130112 | JGI IMG/M metagenome (GOLD analysis project Ga0181410, IMG submission 130112) | Marine viral communities from the oligotrophic San Pedro Time Series (SPOT) site, San Pedro Channel, CA, USA - 33 SPOT_SRF_2012-06-20 | ecosystem: Environmental > Aquatic > Marine > Strait...
GGTGTTTTTAGTAATCCCATATCTTTAAACGACCTTGACGTTGGTAGTATTGAAGAGTCTAAAGCGATTGCAATAAAAAATTATAGAGTTTATCCAAACTATGATATAAGTCAAGTTACTAATTACGCTCTTTATGGGTCATTACAGAAAAGACTGTCTACATCTATAACTAAAATAATTAATTTTTTTCCGGCTTCAATACAAGTAAATAGGGTTTCGTTACCATCTTATTCTAGTGCAAATACTGCTAATAATATAACATTTGATAGTGTTGAACAAATTACAACGTTCACTATGGATGTTACCAGATTTGATAATCCGTTTGATATTGATTATTCAGTAAATGCCGCTCGTAACATATCAGTTAGACCATACCCAACAAGTCCATTAAGGGATATGACCACCAATTATAATAAATATGCTTTATATGTTAACGATATGGAAACTGAATATCCATTTGTTAATTTTATGGCGTCTCAAAACGTTTCTGCGGGTACTGTTACTGTAAGTGTAAAAGGTAACCCATTTAGTGGGTTAACCGCGTCAACAGATACACTAATATTAAGACCTACATCATTCAATACTGAATTTACATTTAAAGAAGATTTTGATGAGATTGAAGATTTTTTATTAAATAGATTTAGTAACCCACCATATACTGCGATATTTGATATGGTTGAAGAGACCGATGATGGGCAATTCGTAAAACGTAAAAAAAGGGTTACGTGGCCTAAATTAGGGGTATGGAATTTAGATATATCAACATTAAGATTTGACAATTACTTAACACAGGTTAGTGAAATTGGTGAGGTAATAGATAGGTATAAAACTGATTTAATAGTTAGATTTTTAACTACAGGTGCTTTTAAAGACTTTGATACGGGTGATAAAAAAGTTGAAAAAGTTTTACAATTATACGGTAGAAGTTTTGATGAGTCTAAAAAATTCATAGATGCGTTATCTTTTATGAATTCAGTACATTATACTCCTCAAAATGATATACCTTCAGAATTACTACAAAATTTAGCACAAACTTTAGGATGGAATACAAATATTTCACCAATAACTAACGAAGATTTTTTAACATCAATATTTGGGACTAAAAATAAATCTATATATCCTGGTTTTCAAAATGACCCGACACCTAATCAGTTAAATTTTCAATTTTATAGAAATTTGATACTGAATTCGGCTTATCTATTTAAATCAAAAGGAACAAGACATTCTATTGAGGCAATTATGAGGATGGTAGGGGCACCTAAAGATTTGATTGAGTTCAATGAAATAGTATACATCGCTGATGGTCCAATAAATGTAAAAAGATTTGAAGGTGAATACTTAAAACTGTCAGGTGGTACAAAAGTAGATGATGTACCCGCTTTAGACCCGAATGTAGTTTACAATATACAAGGTGTTACGTACACAGGTTTCACTACGTCAAAATATGTTAGTCAAACAGATGCTACAAGAGGGGATTACCCTATGAATGAGTATGGGTATCCAAAGAGACCCCTAACAAATAATGAATATTTCTTTGAAAAAGGTGCGGGTTGGTATATTGAGACACCTGACCATAGAGCTATTGAAAAACTTGATATTACTAATTCAACATTTACAGGGGCTAACCCTAGTATACAAACATCTTTAGAGACTTTTACTTATGGTCAAAAGTATTTTGATAGATTTAGAAAGTTCCCATATATGAATATTGGTTTTGGGTTAACCAGAACTATTGATAATAATAAATCATGGGATGATACTGAAACAGGTATTAGGAGAAATCGTGATGGTGCGTATAATGCGTATTATGAGGTGTTTGATGAAAAATTAGTACTTAACGCTAAAAATGTTGAATTATACTTAAACATGGCGCAAGGTATAACCTACGATATATGGAGAATGTCTAGACGTTATGGATATCCATTTCCATCATCAGGTTTAACATCGCCTTATCCGTACCCTGGAGGTAAAGATTGGACCGTTATTAATCCACTACCACAGGAAAAAACATTTTTCGAGTTCGCTCAAACGTTTTATAATACATTAATAAATGTACGAAACAGACAGACTATTAGTGATGGGGCGGCCAACAGTTACCCAACATTACAGTCCATATATTGGAAATATTTACAATCGGAATCGGCGGTAAATATACCTTCAAATCAATACACTTATCAGAAGATGATTGATTTTACTTTAGGTATTGGTGATTATTGGACAAAATTAGTTGAACAGATGATTCCGGCCTCTACAATATGGATGGGTGGTCAGAAAATGGTAAACAATGTTTTACAAAGACAAAAACATGTTTGGAGAAGACAAAGAGGTTGTGAAATTATACCTATTGACTGTATTCCATGTATATACTACGGTCAGTTATTTGATAATGATTGTATTGACGAAACATTGACGTGTGATGTTAATATAAGTTCTATACCCACTATATTAAATAATAGTATTAATAGTTGTATTAATAAATCTGGGTACACTATTAATGACTGTGTACTAAACAGTTTAGTTAGTAAATGGTATGTTGATGTAAGATTAGACTCAACAATTTTAGTGCAGGAGGAATTTTATGAGGGACTTGGTGGACAAGATTACCCGACATTTACTGATTGGATTATTGCGTTGAATGATAAGTTACAGTATTTATATCAAAGTGGTTTAAACTATACTATAGACAGTAATAATATTTTGACAGTAAGTAACACAGGATGCGACCCCGAATTCACAAATAAAACTCTAACAGTAAACGTTGGTGTAAATGTAAAAATCAATTGTAGTTAATGGCGACTTTATATTTTAAATTAGAACAAATAGCGACTGTAGGTTCACCAACTACAGGTTCTACCGTATATATGGCTTGGCCCGATGCGGCTACACCCGCAGGATTAAATAGAGCGTTTACGGAGAACCATCTACTTACTAACCCTGATACAACTTGGTCATTTAGGTCAAGATATTGGAAAGCTACAAATTTAGGTTCAGCAACAATCCCTTTTGACACTCAAATGGTTACAGGTGAATATTGGAGTAAGGTATCAGATACTTCAGTCGCGGTTTATATAGGTTCAACGTTTAATATTAATACAACATTTTTCGCTCAAAACTATATTGATGTAATAGGTCCAAGTGGGACATTTAAATCTCCTAGATACAGTACTAATTTTTATAGTGCAAATACGTTTAATGATTTATCAAAAGTAATAGGTGGTGCGGATACTAATAGGTATGATTTTATTTTTCTAACAAGTGTAAATGATTATAGTCACATTACTAATAATGGGGTTTTAAACTATGATTTTAATAATGCCAGTTCTATTACATCAGACTTAGTAAGTGGTTTAGGGTCATATTATACACAAATACCCTATTTCGCAACAAACGCCAGAAACTACTTTAACGGTTTATATGATGGGTGGGTTACAATGTCCGATGATTGTTACGGTAATTTAATAACAGATTCGAGTGGTGTGCAATATTCTGGTGATATGAGGGATAGGGTAGAATCATATTCTTCAATATGGGGGGGTCCGTGTTTAAAGCCTAATAATGTTCAACAACCCTATTCAGGTACTTTAGGTGTTGGTTATTACGACATAGTATCAAATTGGTATTCTGATTGTTCCGATTGTGTTTCTAATAATCCATTTAATAATATATATAAATTTCAACCATCTGGTAATGATTGTAACGGGGTAAATCAGGGTCAAAGTACTTTTAGTGCTTCAACGTTAACGTGGGGTAACCCGCTTGGAACTGGATTTATAACGCCGCAATTCGTTGAAAGTAAGACGTTCTGTTTTGGTGGTGAAACGGATAAAGTTGACCAAGTACTAATAAGTACTAATATAACATCAGGACATGAAATAACAAACGTTTATGAAAATTGTACTGATTGTCAAAATAATGTTTCTGAGTTAGATGAATATTATTATTTTTCTGCGTGTTCAGGTAATAAAATATTTAGATTTAATGTTATAGATTTTGATAATGATTTATATACGAGCCCACCTTTTAATGGCTATTTATTTGAAAATGTAGGTGGAGTTAATGGGTGTTATAATAGAATTAATGAACCACTTTTAGAACCTTATGTTACTATAATATATTGGGATAATAGTGTTGCTTCAGTGGGGCCAATAAAGTGTACTGACATTATATGTCAAGAATCTACACCCACACCTACCCCTACAAATACTCTCACGCCAACACCAACACCTTCACCTGAAGTTAGATTGTCTCCTACACCTACTCCCACAAATACTCTAACTCCCACGCCAACTTCAAGTCCCTTTGTTCCTCCTAGTTATACCCCTACGCCTACACCCACACCAACACCAACTTCAAGTCCCTTTGTCCCTCCTAGTTATACCCCTACGCCTACACCCACACCAACACCAACTTCAAATGTGGGGGAGGGTTGTTTTTCAGGTATTACAGATGGTTTTTATACGTATACGGATTGTTGTGGAAGATTACAACAAGGTAATGAAGTAGGGTTAGAGGTATGTGTTGATATTAATGTTTCGATGCAAGGTGTACAAATTAGTGGTGACGTATGTGTTGTTAGTTGTGATGAAGGTCCGATAACTTATAGTTTTGAAGTTACAGGTACTTGTACTAATCCTAAAGGTGGTATTATATTAATAAGTCCTTCAGGTGGTACAAAACCATATACTATTCAAAATACGTCAACCACTGCGGCGGGTGGATTACTATTAGGTCAACAAACAGGTAACGGACCATTTAGTTGGGGTGGTGTTGATGAAGGTAGTTATGTCTTTTTACTTCAAGATAGTTCAGGTGGGGTTAATCAAGATGTGGTTATTAATGTTAATGTTGAAGGTTGTTTTAATGCCACTATAACTTCTTCAGGTACGACATGTGGAAATATCAACGGAGTTGTAACAGTTACAAATGATTCATTATCTAGTCCATTTCAATATGATTTATACGATACGGTTTCGGGAACTATTTTTCAATCTTTTAATAGTTTTTCAAATACACAGACATTTACAAATATTGGTCCCGCAACCTACTACTGTATTGTTACAGATTTTGGAGGTGCAATCGCACAAACAACAAATACGACAGTTGTAAGTACGGACCCAATTAGTTATAATATTTTAGTTGTTCCTGATTCTCCGTGTGGTCCTGGTGTGGGTACTGCGACTGTTACTAATTTATTAGGTGGTACTCCACCATACACATACTTGTGGTCCAACGGACAAACAACACAAACAGCAACTGGATTATCCGTGGGTTCGTGGGGTGTTGAAGTTACAGATTCTGAAGGGTGTAGATTAAGTCAAAGTATTAACGTAGGGTTAGCTGACCCATTAGGTATAGTCTCAACCGTACCAACACAAGCGGGTTGTTTTGATTGTGATGGTCAAGTTGTGGTAACAATATCGGGAGGTACTTCACCATATACATACCAAAATAGTGCAGGTGAAGTAATAACTTCTAATAATTTATCAGAATCATTTACAGGATTATGTGGAGGTTTTAATAGTACTATTATTACAGATGCGGGTGGTTGTTCAGTTACGGCAATTCAGTCTATACCTTCAACTGCAGGTTTCACCATTGTTAATATAGGGGTTACTAATTCCGATTGTAACGATGATGGTTCAATATCGATAAGTATATCAGCACCTGCGGGAATTTTCACTTATGAGGTTACGAATGGTTTAATTACTGATAGTACAACAACTAGTTCACAAAGTCATACTTTTAATAACTTACCTTCAGGTACATATACGGTTACAATTGTATCTCAAAATGGTAACTGTACATATAGTACTGATAAAACTATAAGTAATAATGTTAAATTTAACGTTAATAGTACTATCACTGATGGTACTTGTGGTGATAACAATGGGATAATAGATATTAATCTAACTGCGGGTTCTGTTCCATTACAGGGTCCATTTGATTATATCTTAACTGATGTTAATACGGGTTCAGTTGTTTATTCCGTTATTGATGACCCATCAAATACTCAGTCAATTACTTCGTTGGCACCATCAACGTACCTTTTAAATGTTATTGATGTAAGAAACTGTACAGTTTCTCAAACTATAACAATCGCCCCATCTACAGGAGTAAACTTTATAATACTTCCTACTGAATGTGTTACAGGTGATGATGGTATGGCAGATATTAGTATTAGCGATGGAGTTGCTCCATTTAATATTTTATGGAGTAATGGTGAGACTACGATGTCAATTACAGGTTTAAGTGGTGGTACATATACCGCAACTATTACTGATGATAACGGATGTAGTGCTACGGAGTCGGTAACTATTAACTGTAACAATCAAATTGTTGAATGTTATGAAGTAAATGAAATATGTGAAAACGATTTTATTACTACTTCAGCGGGTATTAGAGATTTTGGTTCTATGTTAAATGAGGGTTACCTTGATTTAACTGTTGGACATCAGAACTGTACGTTAGTAAATGCCGTTTTTTATGCTATAGTTGATTTTTCAGGTGGTACACTGACACCTCCTTATCACGTAGAAAACCCATTTTATACAGGAACTACTTTAGGTGACTATCCTAGTGCTCAAGATTGGATGAACGCAATTGATGAGATACTTAAAACGATACCGCAAATTGAAAGTTTCACATTAGATATTGACCAAAATTTAATAACAATTATTTTGGACTGTAAAGAATTAAAGAATGTGTACTTTAGATTAAGTACTAAAATAGTGTACGATATATGTTGTAATGATATTACACCGACTCCAACTCCAACACAAACAAGTACTCCGACTCCAACACCAACAACCACTCTAATTCCAACACCGACTCCAACACCTACACCGACAACACTACCTTTAGTTACTTGTATTGAGTCTCTAACATTTATAGTTGAATATAATCAGAGCTCTGCAAACGGTTCGCCTTGTCATGGGGGTCACACATGTAATAGAGCGAGGTTTGATATTATAGCGAATGGTATAAATATTGGTCAGGTATCTATGAATAATAACGGTGGATTTACTGACCTTCTAAATTACCCACCTGATTCTACTTTAGTAGGGGGTTCTGGTTATCCTGGTCAAAGTAATAGGGATAGATATAGTCAATTATCAATTGATTCGACACAGGCTCAGGCTATAGCGGCGGCTTCTTCTAGTGGTCTTATTGACTTCTCGTTTAATTGTGCATGTATATTTTCAGGACCTAATCAAAACTGTACTGGGGGTTCATCTTGTCACTCTGATGTTAGTTGGGTTAGAGTGGTAAAAGATTTAGGATTTGGTACTGAAGAAGTAATGTATAATGATTGTCCTTCTGGTAATTTCATTACAGGTTTTGACCCATGTGATACGACACCTCCAGGATATGCCTCATTAGGTCTATTCTTCGGACTTCACGGAGGAGGTTCCTCACAACCATGTAATGCCTTTATTGGTGGGGACACTCCAACTACTGAATATTTTACAGATGTACTAACATCTACGTTCTTAGATTGTCCTACAGGTAATTCGGTTTACGCCTTTAGTGGTGGTAACTACGTACTGTTAGGTAACGGAGCATTTGTTTCAGATACGGGATGTGTTTTTAATGTTAGTAACGGTGTTGTAACAAGTTTCTTAACATGTTTAGGTGGTAATTGTAGTGGAATCGGAGGAGGTTGCTAATAATTTCTACAAATAATAATATATTCAAGTGATAAAACTAAAAAAAAATAAAGTAAATAGAAATCTGTATTTTACATTCTCGCAGTATTTATATAACAAATGTATTAATTAATGGGTCAAGTAATAATAAGATTAACTTTAAGTTCAAATGCGGTTGGACCGTTTGATATTCACACGGGTTCTACTCAGACTGTGCCTATTAGAACGGGTATTACTAGAGACCAAATAGTTGCGGGTGTTGTTTTAGATTTACCAGGTTCAGTTGCAGGTATTGAATACACTATTTTTGTCGTTAATAAGCAACCAGGTTGTAACGATGAGACGGTGTCCAAAAAAATAATTGTTTATGATGACGATGTAACTCCAACTCCAACTCCTACGCCAACAGTAACAATAGGATTTACTCCAACTCCGACTAACACACCAACTAATACTCCAACTAGTACTGTAACTCCTACTCCGACACCAACATCAGGTCTCACACCAACTATTACCCCAACTAGTACTCCTACGAATACACCAACTAATACTCCTACTGGTACTGTGACCCCTACGCCAACACCAACATCAGGTCTTACTCCAACTATTACGCCAACGGCGACGCCAACTAATACTCCTACTGGTACTGTAACACCTACACCGACACCAACATCGGGTCTTACCCCAACTATTACGCCAACGGCGACGCCAACTAATACTCCAACTAGTACTGTAACCCCTACACCAACACCAACATCAGGTCTTACTCCAACCGTAACTCCAACTAATACTCCAACTAGTACTGTAACCCCTACTCCGACAGCAACATCAACGTTAGATTGTGATTTTGTGGTTGATGGTTCATTTACAAATATTCCAACACCAACACCAACTAATACACCAACACAAACTCCAACTCCGACAGCGTCAGGTTTAGATTGTGATTTTGTGGTTGATGGTTCATTTACAAACGTTCCGACACCAACTCCGACTAATACGCCGACTAATACGCCGACTAATACTCCAACACAAACTCCAACACAAACTCCAACCAATACTCCTACTAACACCCCTACTAATACGCCGACTAATACTCCAACACAAACTCCAACCAATACTCCTACTAACACTCCAACCAATACTCCAACAAATACACCAACTAATACCCCAACTAATACTGTAACACCATCTCCTACTTCAACTCCTGATGCAACTATAACTCCTACCCCTACTAACACCCCTACTAACACCCCAACTAATACCCCAACTAATACTCCAACTAATACTCCTACTAACACCCCAACCAATACTCCTACTAATACTCCAACATTAACTCCTACAAATACACCGACTAATACTCCGACTAATACTCCAACATTAACTCCTACTAATACTGTAACACCATCTCCTACTTCAACTCCTGACGCAACTATAACACCTACTCCAACGAATACACCAACGAATACGCCAACGAATACGCCAACTAACACACCTACGAATACTCCAACAATAACTCCAACAATAACTCCAACACTAACTCCAACACTAACTCCAACTAACACACCTACGAACACTCCGACAAATACGTCTACACCTACTAACACTCCAACTAATACTCCAACAAATACACCGACAAATACTCCAACTAATACTCCAACTAATACTCCGACTAACACACCAACAAATACTCCTACTAACACACCGACAAATACTCCTACGAATACGCCAACTAATACTCCTACCCCAACTAATACGCCAACTAATACTCCAACTAATACTCCAACTAATACTCCGACTAATACGCCAACCAATACTCCGACTAACACACCAACAAATACTCCTACTAATACCCCAACATTAACTCCTACAAATACACCGACTAATACTCCAACCAATACTCCAACTAACACTCCAACTAATACTCCAACAATAACTCCAACAATAACTCCAACACTAACTAGTACCCCTACTAACACACCAACTAATACTCCAACAAACACACCAACTAATACTCCTACTAACACCCCAACTAACACTCCTACTAATACTCCTACACCAACCAATACTCCAACAAATACTCCTACGAACACGCCTACTAACACACCAACTAACACGCCAACTAACACACCGACAAATACTCCAACTAACACACCAACTATAACTCCTACCCTAACACCGACAAATACTCCAACAAATACTCCAACTAACACACCTACGAATACGCCGACTAATACACCTACGAATACTCCAACTAACACCCCTACTAACACCCCGACACCGACAAATACTCCTACGAATACACCGACTAACACTCCTACACCTACTAACACTCCAACAAATACTCCAACAAACACGCCAACTAATACCCCAACTAATACACCAACTAATACACCTACACCAACAGTAACTAATACTCCGACTATGACTCCGACTAATACTATTACTCCAACTCCGACTCCATCATTGAGACCAGAAGAAGACAAACAAGCGTTAATATTTATGGAATCAGCTGATGACTCAGTATTTGGTTCAAATCCAAATACGGATATTTTACGATATATGTTTAATACAGGTGCATCATCTTGGTATGGTTTCCAAGGAGGTTCGGGAGTAAATGGGACTAATGTAGCAGATTTAAAGATTTATATGGATTGGCCAGGATTTGTTAATGGAACAGCGAATGTACCGCCTGTTATAAAAGTTCCAGTACCTCAAGTTACGGGAGGTAGTGATAGTCAAGGAAATCCAATAGATGCGTTTGTATTTGAAACTGCTGAAATAATTGCAAATACGACTACAGGTAATGTATGGTATTCGATATGGGTACCACATTCATTATTAGACTCATCATCTTTAGTTTACGGTGATGTACAATTTAATTTCGCGGGAGCACCAAATAGTTTAAGTCCATTAACTACCGATAGTACTCTTAGACGTTTTGATATTACATATACGGGCTCAAATTGGCCGAATGGAACATATCGAGTATTCTCTAGTAATGGAGGATGGAACCAAGGGGCTTCGGGTGTTGTAGATACCACAGCTAATTATATTAGAGGGGGTAGTTTAATTTAGTAAATAATAAAAGAAAAGTAGTTAACTCTACATATTTATAAAATAAAGAAATAGATGTCATTCATATATAAAAATCCACTATCAACTGATATAGTAAATGGTACATTATCAGTAATTAGAACCGATACTAAGGGTACAACTTTTAGTGCTGGTTTAGTTGGTGGATATACTGAAGTATGGGCTCTTAGTGACCTTATTTTTACTATTATTGGTACAGGTAATATACGGGAAGAAGCTAATAGAATCCCTATCGAATACTATCAAAGACTAGCTCCTTTTCAATCTAACATAATAACACTTAATAACGATTTAATATCATCTGGTAGACGAAGGTTAGGTCAGTTAGTTTATGTTCATGAAACGGACACAGTTTATCAATATGTTATAAATAACTATGAAACTCTATACGATGATGCCTTTGCTGGTGGTGCGGTAGAAACTGGTGACACGACTACCACAATTAGTTCGGGTACACAGTTCGCACCAAACGTTGGTGGTACTAATTTCATAAATGCTTGGTTAGATTCATCAATAGAAGGTGTAAGTGGAGTAACACGAGCAAACGCCAGATGGAAAATATTTTACGGTACCGATATTACTGTAACAGGTGGTACCTATAGTAATGGTACTGCGGTCTTTACTAATAGTACGGGTGGAACATTCAATGTTACAGGTTTTACTACGGGTGGTACAGGGTCATATACAGGGTGGACGGCATCTGGTGATAACGTACCTACTACACCAATTGAGGTTGTTGATGGATTCACTTTAAATTTCACGGGTTACCAAGAACCAGGAGGTGCGGGTATAGCTACCGACGCGGCGATTAACCCTGATGAAATGACCATTGCTTTAATAAATAATGGTGGTGGAGCAAACGATAAAACATTTTATAGGGGTGATGGACAATGGCAACAACCAACTGACACTGAATTAACGGGTGGTACTTATAATAATAGTTCGGGTACAGTTGAGTTAAAAAATAGTGATGGTTCTGTAGTTACACTAACAGGTTTTACAACAGGGACTACTGAGGATACATATGTGACAGGTATGTCATATAATCAAATAACTAAGACATTAACGTTAGGTTTAAATGATGGTGTTGATTTTAATGCTGGAACATTTGCGGCTGAAGTAACAGGGGGTACTTATTCAGGTGGTTCTATTACATTAAATAATAATGATGGAACAACTTCACAAATTACAGGTTTAGAAATATTAACACATATTGGATTAGTAAATGATTCTAATGTTTCGGTTAGTGGGACAACTATTGATTCTGTGGATACTACAACATATAGAGCAGTGTTCTTTGATTATGTAATTGATGATGGTACTAACTATAGGGCTGGAACAATACAAGCGGTATGGTCGAGTACTGATATAGATTTCAATGATTTCTCAACGGTTGATATAGGAACAACTAATAATTTTTCATGGGGGATGGAATTGAATGGTAACGATGCGTTACTAAAAGCCAATATTTTAGGGGGGACCTGGAATATCAGGATAATTAAACACATTATATAAAAAAATAAAAAAATGGCACACGAATTAGTAGCAAGAAACGGTTTAAGAGTCTCAGGAAGTACATTCCTTGGAGACGTACAATTAGACCAATCATTATCGTCTACTATTCTAGCTTTAGACCCGTCAAATAATGAAGTAAATTTTTTATCACTAGCCTCGTTTAGTGGTGATACTTTCATAACAGGTGGTACGCTAAGCGGAATAGGGGATTCAACCCTTGTATTAACAAATAATCAAGGAGGTACAGTATCAATAGCTGACGTGAATATTCACGTAACAGGTGGTACATTAAACGGAGGGACAGGAGCACTGACCTTCACAAATAATCAAGGAGCGGACTTTAACATAGAAGTAGCTGCGGTAACAGGTTTAACCTATAATAACGATTGGGATGTCGCATTAGCGGGATACGGTACTTTAGGTGCTAGTCCAATTGAATTACCATTCATTACAGGAGCAACTTTAAATGGAGGGTCACTTACTTTAGAAATAAACCAAGGATTAGAATCTGACATTGTAGTTTCAGGATTTGGAACACTAACAGGTGATACGTTTGTTACAGGTGGAACAATTAATTCACCGGCACTTGGCACAATGAGACTTAGATTAAATGACAACAGTAATGTTGACGTTACAGGTTTAGAATTTACTACTACAGGTGACCAAGGTACGTCAACTTTCTATAATGGAAGTAGAATTAATTTTAGAGGTGGACCGGGTTTAACTGTTGTAGATGATGGAGGTTTAACAATTACTACTTTATTAGACCAACCGTATGTTTCAGGTGGTTCAATAACTAACAATATAATAACATTAAATACATCGTCTACTGGTATAACTATAGGTACGATAGATGCTTTAACTGCGGTTACTTACAGTAGTGCGTGGGACGTAGCATTTGCAGGAACAGGTACACTTGGTACAACTCCTGTGGCTTTACCGTTCATTACAGGGGCAACTTTAAATGGAGGGTCACTTACTTTAGAAATAAACGATGGTTTAGAGTCCGATATTGTAGTTTCAGGTTTTGGTACATTAACAGGTGATACATTTGTGACGGGTGCTACTGTTGATTACCCTGAGGCGACTTTAACAAGAAATGATGGTAACACAGTTCTAATTGACTCAGAACAAACAATAAGAGTCACATCGTCAGGTGGTGGTACACAGGTTTTATTTAGTGTTGACCCATTGGTATATGGTGCGGTTCACGTTGAATACTTTTTAACTGAAAAAGGTGGAGGAAATGGATACCGTTCAGGATTCTTTACTGCGGTATTTGGTAGAGACGCTGAGAATACACCTTCGGTAGAATTTGCTGATTGGTCGACTGTTGATTTAGGGACGTTTACGGCGGGTGTTGAACTTGACGCAACTGCAAATGGTGAAATAAGAGTCGTTGCGGGAGCAGTTCAAAATATGGACTGTATAGCGAATACAAGAGCGGTTAAAATATAATTAAAATAAAAGTTATAATAACCAATGTTATTACTTAGAATATCTATTTAATAATAAAGAATAATAATTAAAATTTTGAGGGAAGTCCTCCTTCCCTCAATAGCCTTAAGAAAAAAAAATAAAATGGCAAGAGAGTTTGTAACAAGACATGGATTATCGGTAAGTGGAAAGACATTTATCTCGACAGTTGACTTAGATGTTAACGTCAACTCTATTTTAGTACTTGATGGTACTGAGGTAAAGTACAGAGATATTTCAACGATACCTAATACCAACATATATACGGACGATGGTACACTTGATAGTAACCGTATTGTCGACCAAGATACTAACCACCTAACATTTAGTGGTGATTCAGGAGTATCAATCGGTACAGGGACCTCGTCTCCTGTATGTGCCTTATTAGAATTAGCGAGTGAGAGTCAAGGACTTTTAATTCCGAGAATGACTCAATCACAGAGACTAAATATAAGTAATCCCCTTCCAGGTTTATTGGTGTATTGTACAGATAACACAAGTAACGCTAAAGAGGGTATGTTTATGTATAAATCTTTAGGATGGGTCAATGTATTGTAACAGCCTTACTAATAAAATAGGGATAATAACCAATTAAAAAACAAAATAACAATGGCAACAAATGGTTTAAATTTACAAACTTCAGGTTTAACGTTCGCTACGGGTACGGTTGATAGGATGATTATCGACGCATCAGGACAATTTGGTTTCGGTACAATTGCACCGAGTACAGATTTCCACGTAGACGCGGCAGGTGTTAGGTTTGAAGGAATCCCATCGTCAAGTTCAAATACGAACTTTATGGTGGTAGATGGCAACGGGGTTGTCGGAACACGTAGTGATATCGCTGTTGGTACAGTAGTCACAGACGTAACCGAAGCTTCAAATGTAGTAACAGTCGCATACAATGATATCGCTGATACCACATTTACTATCGACGCATTAACAAGTGTAGCTTATGATACTTCATGGGGTATTGCACAATCAGGTACAGGTACAGTATCAGGTAACTTTGAGTTACCTTTTATTACTGCAGGTACTTACAACGCGGGTACAATTACTTTAGCGATAAACGGAGGATTAGAAAGTGATATTACAATCACAGGTATTGATGATACTGATACGTTCGTAACGAGTGGAACAATCAACTCACCAGCGTCAGGTACATTAAGACTTACAAGGAATGATGGTGCTAACGTAGACGTTACAGGGTTCTCATGGTTTACTAATGCTGACTCAGGTAACTCAACAATGTATAACGGTGATAGACTTAATATTTTAGGTGGTACAGGTATTTCAACTGTAGATGATGGTAGTTTAAGTATTACAGTTACACTTGATGATACGGCAGTGACTCCAGGTACTTATGGTTCAGCAAGTGAAACGGTAACGTTTACAGTTGACCAACAAGGTCGTTTAACTGCGGCATCAGAACAAGCAATTGCAATAACGGCATCTCAGGTAACTGACTTTGATAGTGAGGTTTTATCTTCAGTGTTTGAAGTAGCTAACTTTGTTGATTCAACAGGAGCGGCAGGTATTGACTTTACAGTTAGTGCGGGAGCTTCAGTAACGGCATCTTTAGTTAACTCTTCAATTGGGGTTAATGGTACTGCGGGTACTAATTCTGACATTAATTTAGGTAGTGATTTAACATTCACATCTTCTGATGGTTCTATTGTAGCTACAGGAAATGGTTCAGGTGGTTTAGACTTAACAGTAGACGCATCATCAGTTTCGGATTCATTCGTAACAGGTGCAACATTAGGTTCAGGAACATTAACATTATCTTTAAGTAATGGTAAACCTGATGTAACTGCTTCAGGATTTCAATTTAACTTATCTAGTGATAGTGGTGTTGGACAAGTTGTACAGTTAGGTGATACTTTAAACCTTTTAGGTGGTACAGGTATTACAGGTGTAGGTTCAGCAACTGACACAGTAACATTCAATCTTGATGATACGGCGGTAACTGCGGCATCTTACGGGGCGGCTGATACAGTGGCGACATTTACAGTTGATTCTCAAGGTAGATTAACTGCGGCGGCTGATGTAACAATTGACATTACAGCATCTCAAGTTAGTGACTTTGATGGTAAGGTTTTAGCTTCAGTGTTTGAAGTAGCTAATTTTGTTGATTCATCAGAAATTGACTTTACAGTTAGTGCGGGAGCTTCAGTAACGGCAGAATTAATTGATGGTTCTATCGGAAACGCAAGATTAGTTAATGATTCATTAACATTCGCGGGAACTGCGGGAACTGATTCAGATGTAGACTTAGGTGGAACATTAACGTTCATATCTTCGGATTCATCAGCAATAATTACTGCAGGTGGTGCGGCTGATACTATTGACATTACAGTTGATGGTTCGGTAACATCTCAAAACATCTATAATATTGATGGACAATTAACGGATGCTGCGAGAACTGTTGATTTAGGAAACGGAGTAATAAATTTCATTAAAGGTAGTATTAATCTTAATGATACACTATATGTTGATGAAACATCAGCAAGTGTTCATATTGGTGGAGGAGCAAATGCACCTGAGGCTACAGCAGTCTTAGAGGTAAACTCAACTACTAAAGGGTTCTTATTTCCAAGAATGACATCGGCTCAAAGATTAGCGATTGGTTCACCAGCAACAGGATTGATGGTTTATCAAACTGATAGTAGAGAAGGTGTATACATCTATAAGTCATTTGGTTGGGTACAAGTTATCTAATTAAGGATAAAAAAAATCAATATAAATTGTATTGAAACTATTTATCAATAGACTATAATTAACGGGAGAGATTCATTTCTCTCCCATAGCCAAAATAAAAAAAGAACATGGCCGATAACGGACTATATTATAATAATACGACAGGGTTAGATTTAACTTCAGGAGGTAGTGAACGAATACAAATTTCTACCGGTGGGGTTATAAAATTTAATTCTAGCTATACGTTTCCAACAACTGATGGTTCAGCTAATCAAGTTTTAACTACTGATGGTAATGGAGGTGTTAGTTTTAGTAATTCTGAAAATTTATATACAGGAGATGGTACTTTAGGGGGTAATAGAATAGTTGTCCAAGATGATAATAATTTAGAATTTAGGTCAAATACTAATGAGTTGACTGCAATAATTAAAACCGTCTCAGTATCCCCAACCCTTAGACCTAGAGTGTTCTTCGAAGCTGATGATAGTTATAGTACGGTAGTACAAATAAAATCATCTGAGCGTGCGACTAATCAGATTGAAGGTTACGATTCTGTAGGTAAAAATAATTTTAGAGTAGACCACGATGGTAATTTAAATGCTACGTCTAAATCATTCTTAATACCTCACCCTACTAAAGATGGTTTTAATTTAAGACATGGTTCATTAGAGGGTCCTGAACACGGTGTTTATGTTAGAGGTAAATTAGAGGGTAGTAAAGTTATTGAGTTACCAGATTATTGGTTAGAATTAGTTGATGAAAGTACGATAACAGTACAGTTAACACCAATTGGGTCACATCAAAATTTATTTGTTAAGAATATTGTAGATAATACTGTGATTGTAGGGAATTCAAACATTTTAAGTTCTAAAGTGAAGTGTTTTTACATAGTACAAGCCGAAAGAAAAGATATCGATAAGATGTTGGTGGAGTACCCACAAGGAACTAGTTCAATATAGAACCAAAGTTAATTTAAAATAATAATAAAGAGGTTTAGTCCTCTTTTTTTATGCCTTTGTAAATCTCTAATAATCTGAGACTATCATTTAATTTGGATTCTAAAACTTCAAGCTCCTTCGGGTCATTAGTTTCTATAGAAGCGGTGTAATAATTAGTTTCCGCTTCCTCAACTATTTCTGTAATTGTTCTTAATAATTTCATATCAATTATAAATATCTGAAAATGGTGTTTAGTTCTTTACAATTGATTTTTTTATATGATTTTTTAGTATAAGAATAAAATATAAACTTTTAAATAAAATAAAAACAATGGCTCGTAAACCACAAACAATTTTTGTACAAATAGCCGCATATCGAGACCCTGAATTAGTGAAAACTATTGAGGATATGTTGGAGAACGCTAAGAAACCTCAGAATTTAGTGTTAGGTATTTGTAGACAATATCACCCTGAGGACGGATTTGATAACTTAGATAAGTATCGAGACGATAAAAGGTTCCGAATTAGTGATGTACTTTATACTGATGCTAAAGGAGTATGTTGGGCTAGAAATCAAGTTCAACAACTTTATGGTGGTGAAATGTATACTTTACAAATTGATTCACATATGAGATTTGCACCAAATTGGGATACAGAACTAATAAAGATGGTTAAAGACCTCCAAAAAATAGGTATTCCTAAACCATTGTTAACGGGTTATGTGTCGTCATATAACCCCGATAACGACCCTCAAGGACGAGTTATGGAACCATGGAGAATGGCTTTTGATAGGTTTATTCCTGAAGGTGCAGTATTTTTCTTACCTGAAACAATACCGAATTGGAAGGAATTAGATACACCAGTACCATCAAGGTTCTATTCGGCACATATGTGCTTTACCTTAGGTCAGTTTTCTGAAGAAGTACAACATAATCCAGAATATTATTTTCACGGGGAAGAAATATCAATCGCAGTTAGGGCATTTACATGGGGATATGATTTATTTCACCCACATAAAACATTGATTTGGCATGAGTATACTCGTAAGGGTAGAACTAAACAATGGGATGATGATAGTACATGGGGAGAAAAAAATAGTCATTCACATTTAACTAATAGAAAGTTATTTGGTATGGATGGTGAAAAACAAGAAGGTCACGAAGGTATATATGGGTTTGGTACTGAAAGAACTTTAAGGCAATATGAGGAGTATTCAGGTTTACTATTTTCAAAAAGAGCTATACAACAACATACTATTGATAAAAATTATCCACCAAATCCAGGCATAAAAGAACTTGGTGGTGAGAAAAAATGGTTAGAAAGTTTTTCTTCAATATTTAAACATTGTATAGATGTTGGGTTTGATAAAGTACCTGAAAAAGATTATGAATATTGGGTAGTTGCATTTCATGGAGAAGATGATAAGACTTTATTTAGAAAGGATGCGGATAAAAACGAGATTAAACGAATGATGACAGACCCTGCAGGTTATTGTAAAGTTTGGAGAGAGTTCCCTACAGCTGAAAAACCTAAGTATTGGGTAGTTTGGCCATTTTCAGAGTCTAAAGGTTGGGGTGAACGAATAATAGGAAATTTATAGTGTAGATATATATGGCAAAACTGAGAGTACATATGTTTCAAAATGAAAAATGGGGTAGGTATCATTTACCTTGGTATAAAAAATTTATAGAATTTTTAAAGCAATTTTCAGAGGTTGAAGTAGTTAATTATAATAAAGATGGTGGCACATTTAGTGGTAGAATAGATTTACAATCTAAAGTGGGTCAATTTGGTAATAATCCACCATTAAGTGATGTTGATTTTATTGCAGAAAATTTAGATAATGGCGAATTTATTGTCATAACTTTTACTAAGTATTTCACATCGCAAGTGGTTCATTATCTAAAAAGTGATAAATGTTTAGGTATAATGTCAGCACATTTTAGTAGGAGATATATTGTTGAACACTTAAAAAAAAATAGACTATTAAATAAGTTAGATAAGGTACATCCATTTATTTTCGGTTTTTTTCAAGATTTTGATGTTAATAAACACCGAGAAATTAGAGATAATACTGATATCTTAAATGACAAGTTGTACTTCAAAGGGGGTGGTTGGAAAGGTGATGAAAAAACTGCATACCGAAATGTTGTTAGATTACTATATGATAAAAAATATTTAGACCCTAATAATATACATATTGATACTTACCTTAATCAATTAAGTAAACAAAAAATTGCATTATCTCACTATATGGATGTTGATATGTTTAATAGTGCTAATGAACACCCTGGTGAGCTTTGTTATAGAGATATTGAAATGATGGCGATTGGTGTTCCGTATATAAGAATAGAATATAAAAGCGAGATACATGAGGCTTTCATACCTAATTATCACTATATAACAATACCTAGAGAACATGCATATTTAGAATTTGATAAAAATGGTCATGAAGGGGTAACAAATTTAATTATTTCTAAATATAACGAAGTAAAAAACGATGACGAATTTTTAAAATTTATAAGTAAAAACCAAAGAGATTGGTACGATAAAAATATGAGATGGCCAAAAAGTGCGGAATTGGTCATTAATAAATTAAAATTAATATAATAAAAAAATGAAAGGACATACTTCATATATTTCAAAAATAACACCAAATTTTAGACTAACAATGCAACAAAAACCTGAAGTTAGTGGTGCTTTTGAAAAGCTATTAAAAGAAATTAAACCTAAACAAATAGTAGAAATTGGAACTGCTGGTGGGGGGACAACACTCTCAATAAGAGAAACTTTAGATGAGATAGGGTTAGAAAAAACAGATATTAAATCTTTTGAAGTGAAAGAACATAAATGGTTTCCAGAAATGAGAAAGAGAAATATTGAAATTATTGTTGAAAATATTTTTTCACATTCATATAAAGAAATTGAAAAACCAGAAATGGTTGAATCGTTCATTGGTCGAGAAGGGACTACATTAGTATTATGTGATGGAGGAAGTAAAGTCAATGAATTTATAATTTTGTCAAAGTACTTAAAAAGTGGGGATATTATAATGGCTCACGACTATGTAGATACTAAAGAAAACTTTTTAGAGAATTATAGGGATAAAATTTGGAATTGGAGAGAAATTGGAGAAGAAGACATAAAGGAAACGTGTGAAAAATATAATTTAAAAAGTTTTATGAAAGAAACTTTTGATAAAGTTGTATGGGTTTGTAAAATAAAAGAGTAATGGATAATATCACTATAGTAACAGGTTTATGGAATATAAAAAGAGACGAATTATCTGAAGGGTGGTCTCGAACGTTTGAACATTATTTAGAAAAATTTAATCAATTTTTAGATTTACCGTATAATCTTATAATATTTGGTGATAAAGAAATTGAAGAGTTTGTTTTTAAAAAAAGAACAAAAGAAAATACACAATTTATAGTTAGGGACCAAAAATGGTTTAAAAACGAGTTTTATGATAAGATTTCAGAAATAAGGCAGTCAGAAAAATGGAGAGCTCAGGCGGGTTGGTTAGGTGAATCGACACAATCTAAATTAGATATGTATAACCCTCTTGTGATGTCTAAAGTATTTCTAATGCATGACGCTAAGATAATGGATAGATTTAAATCTACTCATTTATATTGGTTAGATGCGGGTATTACGAATACTGTACACTCTGGATATTTTACCCACGATAAAGTAATTGATAAGTTAGGTAATATTGATAAAATAACATTTATATCTTTCCCATATAAGGCTGAAAATGAAATTCATGGGTTTAATTATAAGAAAATGTGTGAATTAACATCATCTAAAGTTGATAAGGTGTGTAGAGGAGGTTTTTTCGGTGGTCCAGTTGAGTCTATATCCGATTTTAATAACCAATATTATAATTTAATGAAAAGTACGTTAAATGAAGGTTATATGGGTACTGAAGAATCTCTATTTACAATATTACTTTATAGACATCCTGATTTGTATCAATATTTCCCAATCGAAAGTAATGGTTTAATAAGTAAGTTTTTTGAAGATGTGAAAAATAACAAACATAAAGTTTTAAATGAATCCAAGGTGAAAATAAAAAGTAATGATTTAAATATTAATAATGTTGGTTTGTATGTTATAACGTTTAATAGTCCTAATCAGGTTAAAACACTAATTAAGTCTATGAATCAATACGATAAAGACTTTGTCGAAAAACCTCAATGGATATTATTAGATAATTCCACTGATTTAGAGACTACACCTGAATACAAAAAACTATGTAAAGAACACGATATAATACATGTTAAAAAAGATAATTTAGGTATATGTGGTGGTAGACAGTGGATTGCCGAAGATGCCGAAAAGAGGGGTTATGATTATTATTTCTTTTTTGAGGATGATATGTTTTTTTATCCTAAGAAAGGTGAGGTCGGTAAAAACGGTTTTAACAGGTTTGTTGATGGATTATATAGAAAGTCATTACAAATAAGTAAAAAAAATGATTTCGATTTTTTAAAATTATCATTTACTGAGTTTTATGGGGATAATAGGGTTCAATGGGCATGGTATAATGTTCCTCAAAATTTTAGAGAAAATCAATGGCCAGAAAAACCAACATTACCCATCCAAGGTTTAGACCCCAACGCACCTAAGACTAAATTAACTAAAATAGACTCCTTTAATGGTGTACCATATGCCCATGGTGAAATATATTACTGTAATTGGCCTCAAGTGGTCTCTAAGTACGGTAATAAAAAAATGTTTTTAACTGAAAAGTGGGAAAGACCATTTGAACAGACTTGGATGTCATATATTTTTCAAGAAACCGTAAAGGGTAATATAAACCCTGGTATTTTATTACTTACACCAACAGAACATGACCGATTTGACCACTATGATGGTAAATTAAGAAAAGAGTCATAATAAAATGTCACAAAATCGCTTATGCGATTATTTATATAGAAAGTATTTAGTTATATGGTTGGATATAAAGTAGGTCAAAAAGTTTTATTACTTGATGGTACTCTTTTGAATATTGAAGATGTTCAAGAGGGTATGTCTCTGCAAACTATTATTTTACCTAATGATGGTGACGTTCAAGAAGCTAAATATTGGTCAAGTAAAGAAATTAATGGTTTAGAGTTTACTTCATCTGAGGTAAATAAAGTTTCCACAGAAAATCAAGATTATATAACCATTAATGAACTATCTTTAAGGGATAAGGAAATACTTGTATATAATACTTTAAATAAAACTTTTGAATTTAAAAATGTTAATAATTTATACTTAGGTGATGACCACAAATTAGTGAGAATCACGGAAGACAGTATATTGTTAGAGAACATTTATAGTTATGAAAAATCTATCAATAAGGAGGATTTAATTTCAATTAGTTTACACGGACCATTTCATTATTTATTAGACGGATATGTTGTGCATAATGTTGGTACGATATGTATTCAAAACTGTAATAATCCATTTACTATTGCATGTATTAATAATACTGCGAACCTTGCAGTTGGATTTAATGGTTTTGAAGACAGTCATGGGTCGTGTTGGATACCTATAAGTGATTGTCCGAGCTGCTCGCCAACAGTATCTTTTATCGGTACAATAGCACAAGTGTGGATAGGTACTGATTGTGGGAATTGTCCTGGTGATTCAGGTACGACACCTATTGAGGATGGTGACACTCAACCAGTTAGTGCGGTTTGTAAAATAAAATTAAGACGTTGTGATGAGATAACAGGACTATGTCCCCCACCTGATATAGGTGGGTGTACATATCCTTTAGATGGGGTATGGGTTACTCTTCAGTCACCTGCAATAATTCCTTGTCCATATCTCGGTCAGGTGGTTACAGTAGATGTACCAGCATTAGGTCCGGGACCAGATGATGATTGTTGTTATCAGGTTACAGATATTAGTGATAAGGCGGTATCTAATACCACAGTAATTATCACAAGTGTTTCTGAAGACTGTACGGATTGTTGTACGGGAGCGTCCCCATCCAATACACCAACAGCAACACCAACTCCTACGCCAACGACACCTGTGATATCATACGCTAGGTATCGTGCTGTAAAATGTTGTGACGAAACTCAATTTTTGGATGTACAGGCACCTGTTTTTAGTCCCGCTGGTTCCACCTTTGTAATAGCTAACGAATGTTACGAAATAGTTTCTACTGGAGGTGCTGGCGGACCACAAGTAAATCCTAATCCCGAACAAGATTGTAAAGAATGTAAGTTGTTATTTCCATGTTCGGAACCATCTCCATCACAAAGTCCGACACCGACACCAACACCGACTCCAACAATTACTACAACACCAACACCAACAATAACTCCAACAAGAAGTATTGATTATAGAGAAATAACACTGTATGACTGTTGTACAAGTATTCTAAAGAAAAGTATATTAGTTCCCGCAGTTGATGCGGCAAATATAGTATCAAATAACAATGTTTTTTTTATTGATAATTGTTGTTATTACGCTAATAATCTTGGAGGTGATGGTACTGATGGATTATTTAACTTTCCCGATTTTCCTGATTGTGAAGAATGTTATGAAAAAGAGATTGGTTGTCAATTTTGGATAATAGAATTAGAAGACTGTTGTACTGAAGAAAGAATAGTTGTAAAATTAACGGTACCATGTGGTAAAGGGAGTCTAAAACCGAGCGTACAATATGGTGGAACCCATTTAAAATGGTTAGGTGATTGTTATGAGATTACGGGTGAATCGCAAGGTGGAGCAGGTGAGGATGGTAAGTTAATTCCTGATGATTTATTTAATTCTTGTGAATCATGTGGTACTTGTCCGTCAGATACACCAACACCAACCCCGACAAATACCCCGACACTAACACCTACTTTAACACCTACAAATACACCAACGGTTACACCAACTAATACTCCGACAAATACTCCAACATTAACCCCTACCTTAACTCCAACAAATACTGCAACATTAACTCCTACTTTAACTCCTACAAATACACCAACAAATACTGCAACGGTTACTCCGACAAATACTCCAACAAATACGCCAACATTAACTCCTACTTTAACTCCTACTTTAACTCCTACAAATACACCAACAAATACTGCAACGGTTACTCCGACAAATACTCCAACATTAACCCCTACCTTAACTCCAACATTAACCCCTACCTTAACTCCAACAAATACGCCAACAAATACGCCAACAAATACTGCAACGGTTACTCCGACAAATACTCCTACCTTAACCCCTACCTTAACCCCTACCTTAACTCCAACAAATACTCCTACCTTAACTCCGACTAATACTGCAACGGTTACACCTACTAATACTCCTACCTTAACTCCGACTAATACCCCATCGTTAAGTCCAACTTTAACGCCTACAAATACTGCTACAGTTACTCCAACAAATACGCCAACCTTAACACCTACTAACACACCAACATTAACTCCTACTAACACCGCAACAGTTACACCGACATTAACTCCTACAAACACGCCCACCTTAACTCCAACATTAACTCCAACATTAACTCCAACATTAACTCCAACAAATACACCCACATTAACTCCAACAAATACAGCAACGGTAACACCTACTAATACTCCTACATTAACACCTACTAATACTCCTACATTAACACCTACTAATACTCCTACATTAACACCTACTAACACCCCGACTCTGACCCCAACAAATACGCCAACCTTAACTCCTACCTTAACACCAACAAACACACCTACATTAACTCCTACTAATACTCCTACATTAACGCCAACAAACACGGTTACCCTTACACCTACAAATACATCTACACCGACACCTACTTTAACTCCAACTAATACGCCTACCTTAACTCCAACTAACACTCCGACAATAACTCCAAGTGTGACTTCTACACCTGATGCGACCATAACTCCTACTCCAACTAATACCCCTACTTTAACTCCAACTAATACGCCTACCTTAACTCCTACCTTAACACCTACATTAACGCCAACAAACACACCTACATTAACTCCTACTAATACCTCAACGGTTACGCCTACTAATACATCTACACCAACACCTACTAATACACCGACTAATACGCCTACTTTAACGCCAACTAATACGGCTACGGTAACACCTACTAATACTCCGACTTTAACTCCTACAAATACACCAACGGTTACACCAACTCTAACTCCTACCTTAACACCTACATTAACGCCAACAAACACACCTACATTAACTCCAACTAATACCCCGACTAATACGTCTACACCGACACCTACCTTAACACCAACAAACACATCTACGGTAACACCAACATTAACGCCTACTAATACTCCGACAATAACTCCAAGTGTAACGTCAACACCCGACGCAACCATAACACCAACACCTACATTGACACCGACTAATACACCTACATTGACACCGACTAATACGCCTACATTAACTCCTACTAATACTGCGACGGTTACTCCAACGAACACACCTACATTAACACCAACGAATACCCCGACTAATACTCCATCGTTAAGTCCTACTTTAACACCTACAAATACTGCGACAGTTACTCCGACTAATACACCTACTTTAACTCCAACTAACACACCTACCTTAACGCCTACAAATACTCCAACAGTAACTTCAACACCAGCCGCAACACTAACACCTACTCCGTCTAATACACCTACTAATACACCTACATTAACACCAACTAATACTCCTACATTAACACCAACAAATACTGCAACTGTTACTCCAACAAATACTCCAACATTAACGCCTACTCCGACAAATACCACTACTGTTACGCCGACTAACACACCGACAAATACTCCAACTAATACACCAACTCAAACTCCGACAAATACCCCTACCTTAACTCCAACTAATACTCCGACTAACACACCTACATTAACGCCAACGAATACCCCGACTAATACTCCTACCTTAACTCCAACTAATACCCCAACTAATACACCGACTAATACTCCATCGTTAAGTCCAACTTTAACTCCTACGAATACTGTAACTGTTACGCCGACTAACACACCTACATTGACACCGACTAATACTCCATCGTTAAGTCCTACTAATACACCATCTAACACTCCGACTAATACTCCTACTAATACTCCGACAATAACTCCAAGTGTAACTTCTACACCTGATGCGACCATAACTCCTACCCCGTCTAACACGCCGACAAATACTCCTACCGTTACACCAACTTTAACCCCCACATTAACTCCTACAAATACTGCAACGGTTACACCGACTAATACTCCAACAAATACCCCATCGTTAAGTCCAACTTTAACTCCTACAAATACACCGACTAATACTCCTACATTAACACCAACTAATACGCCTACAAATACACCTACAATAACTCCAACAGCTACGACTACAATAACTCCAACTCCAACTGACCCTACATTAACTCCGACAGCAACACCAACTGCCACTCCAACGATTACACCTACAAATTCAAGTTGTGATTGTTTAGAAATAGACACAAATATTCCGTTCGCCGCCACAGGTAATACTGTAAATCCTAATGATGTTGTTGAAATTGATTATTATGATTGTGATAATAATTTTATAACATTTAGTGCTACTACGGCATTAGTAAGTGGAGGTCTTTTCTATCTATGTGTTAAAGATGGTCAAGTAACTGGAGCAAGGACTTGGCGAGATGATGTATTATACAGTGGAGATTCAACTAATTTCCCACCAATAGATTTTTCTGGATGGAGTCCTTTTCCAAGTGAACCTTCCTATAATATGAATTATGCTGATTCCTTTTATTCATGCGTTGGAGGTGTATGTGGACCGGTAACTCCTACTCCTACCCCTACTCCAACAGTAACACCAGGACTTAGTCCAAGCCCAACACCAACCAATACTCCGACTAACACTATAACTCCAACTAATACACCAACTAATACAGTTACACCAACATTAACGCCTACACCGACAAGTACGTTAATTAATGATTGTGATGCGGTTATAATAATAAATGATGATGTTAAAGATATTACTCCAACACCGACACCTACACCCACTTCTACACCGCAAGCGTGTATAACGCCTGTTGGTGGAGCAGTAACATTTATAATAGATGATGGGTATTTTGATTGTGGTGAGGTAGCGAGGTTAACTAATTGTGACCCTAATGATAAAGAACAAGAATTTTATGTAACTGCACCAATACCTTATACTGGTGGTACTGTAACATCAGGTACGACATTTAATGGTACTATAGGTGGTGTGGATTATTGTTTAACGTATGAGGAAGAAGTTGAAGGGTCTTCAACACATATATTAACTTCTGTTAATAGTATAGATGCTGATTGTTTAGAATGTACTACACCTGACCCAACTCCAACACCGGAAATATTTAGTGTATATGAAAGATGTGGTGGTGTGGCCTGTGTTGAAAATGACATTACATATGGTGAGCAAACCAACCCTAATGATATTGTAAATAATTGGACACGATTCTCATATTTTGCACGTAACGTATTCCCTGGTACAAATGTTGAAACGGGATTACAACCAGATGGTACTATTATAACTAATGACAATAATTATTGGTTCTATACGGGTGGTACGATTAATAATAGTTCAAGGTATTTAGGTGTTCATAATCTACCTATGACTGAAGGGGAAAATGTTGGACCATCCACCCCACCTTTATCCGGAGCGTATCCTTGTGTTGGTTGTAATGCGGGAACCGATAATGGTAGATTTTATTTTAATAGTTATATAAATAAATTTGTTGTTTGGTACAATGTTGGTCAACCTGGATGGGCATGGACAACGTTTAATCCGACTGTAAATGAAGGTCAAGCTTTAGGTAACCCAACAGGGTCTCAAATATTAACAACTACTACTAATTGGAATGTAACGAGTTTATCTAATAGTTTACAGACTAAATACACCGTTGAAGGTCCTTCAAATACTGTAGTCAACGCGATATCTAAAATAACTAACGCCGGAGGTGTACCCGACATGATTCAATGTTCACAAAATAGTGGGTTAGTTAATGGGTTCTATTCTACATGTGGATTTAGTGATTACACACATGAAGTTACAGTTGGAAGTACCGCTCAGGATAATGACAATATTGGTCTCGTATTATCGACAATTAAAGATGATGAAGGTATTTATGGTCCTTCAGGTTCAACACAGTCTTTATTATTGACATTTAATTCACAATATGATAAGGCCGACATAAGGTATAACTTAAATAATCCTACGCTAGCGTTCACTAATGGGTCCAATTCTTTCGATACGTATGTATGGGAAGGTACTAGTCCTTTTTCAGGAAATGGTAGTAGTAATGGTTCAACTTATAATTTTTATTCTAACCAGGGTGATGTAAGAGTTAAGGTAATAAAAACAGGGACGACTATAGATGTATATACTACTAAAATGATGGGTGATTCTATAGTATTACCACAGTGTACGGATTGTGTACAAACAGGTAACCCCAACCCATATACCTTATTAGTGAGTATAGACTTGAATGATATTAATACGTGGACCTCGGCACCATCATACGCGACGGGTAATGAATTAATTAAATTTGCAGACCAAGGTAAAATAGGTTATCATACGTCATCACAACGACAAACTCAGTTCTACGATATAGTATTCTCAGGTTCACAATTAACAAATACCGATACATTATATGGGTTAAATGTTGTTAATCCTGGAGCTAATAATGTTTCAACATTTAATGAAGTACCAGGATGTTGGGAATATATTGAAGATATAACAGGTTACTCAGGGCCATCATACTCGTTAAGTTTAGATACGGGATACCCTAACTGTACTCAATGTCCAACTGACAATTCACCTCTACCATCACAAAGTCCGACTCCAACACCGACACCAACACCGACAAGTACGCCAATTGATTCACCAACACCGACACCTACTAATACAACTACACCAACACCAACACCTAGTTCACAACCAAGTGGTGAATTTACGATTTATATTTCAGCTGGAGTTACAATATGTAATGCTTTTTGTAATAATAACTTCAATGTTACTTCAGAAAAAACTTGTGATAATGACCCATTACAACCTACATTTATTTATGGGATAACAAATGGTATTGAAGGTGGATTTTACGCTTATTGGGTTAATCCAACAGATACGGGCACGGGTCAATTTAGAATAGCAAAAATTGTAACTGAAACTGTGGGTCCAAACGCGGGTTTATATGGTAAAGTTGTGGACCTTTTTGGTGGAGAATGTAGTCCAACCACTTTTGAATGTTTACCATTATAATATTATGGATAAAAAAAATAAAATTGAAAGAGAGATAAATACTTATAGTAAAATAACATATTCACTTAATAATGTGAGTTACTATAATAATATAATAGATAAATAAATGAGTACAACAGTAGGTATAGATAGTGCGACAGGAGTATCACCATTTCAAATATGGGTGGCTGATAGTTGTGATGCGTTATCCCAACAAACATATCTTGGTCAGGTGGCGACTAATGCTGATTTTCCTGCGACATTTAATTTACCGACAATTTATGAAAATATACCGTTTTGTATTAAAGTTATAGATGCCGATTTATGTGTGGTTTGTGAATGTTTCGGGTTCGGACCATCACCTACACCGACAGCGACACCTACTGTTACCCCTACTATTACTCTCACGCCAACACCAACACTTACACCTAGTGCTACAGGACCATGTCTAAATGTCACTTATTATGATGGTGTGTTTGAAGGTAATGGATTTACGGAGACGGTTAGATATACATTATCGACAACACTATTTAATGGACAAAATCAATGGATTTCACCAAATAATGGTTCAATACAGTGGTCAGGTACAAGATGGGAAATTTCAGGTTGGAATTTAGCTGGTGTAACATTTTATAATCCGGCTCCGATATTTCCTTCACCTAATACAACAAATTGGCTATACCAAGGTTGTGTAAATGGTGCGACATGTAGTGTATCTTTTACAACTGAGGATTGTGGTTTTCCAACACCAACACCTACTCCAACAAATACCGCTACGCCAACAAACACTATAGACGTAAGTCAAACACCAACGGCTACATTAACACCAACTAATACGCCGACAGTTACATCTACACCTGATGCGACTTTAACTCCAACTCCAACTAATACTCCAACTAACACACCAACTAATACTCCAACCAATACATCTACTATCACACCTACACCAAGTGTTACATCTACACCTGATGCGACTTTAACGCCAACACCTACCTTAACACCTACCTTAACACCTACCTTAACACCTACACCAAGTGTTACATCTACACCTGATGCGACTTTAACGCCAACACCTACCTTAACACCTACCTTAACACCTACCTTAACACCTACTTTAACACCTACCTTAACACCTACTTTAACACCTACTTTAACTCCGACAAATACGCCAACAAATACACCTACTTTAACTCCGACAAATACACCTACTAATACACCTACTTTAACTCCTACAAATACTCCTACACCAACAAGTAGTTCCCCATCATTACCAACTACATATAGATTGTGTAACGCCGGTTTAACACCTAGTATGTCTGATTTAATGGTTGCTCCAACAACCTTTAATACCACATTAAATGATGATGATTTTGCAAGTTTCGTATTTACGATAACCAATCAATTGAGTCAACAATTTACTATTGACGAATGTTATGAAAAAGTCCCGTATGATGCTAGCGCACCATTATTAAATCCAACTCTAAATACAATTAATAGTGATTGTAGTAATAGTGGTAAATGTGAAGCAATACATATATTAGCTGAAGGATGTGTGAATAATAAAACAATGATTATACAAATGGATACGGGAACAGCGTCATCATTAAGTAGTGGTGATACTATAAGTGCTGCCAGATTAGCTGGAATAGGTGCACTTGTTCAGGAAATTGTACCATCGCAAGGGGTTAATACTTGTTATACTTTAGGTGGTAAAACTTTTACTATAACGTCAAGTCAGAATAATACTACAATTGGTACTAATTGGCCGAGTGCGGCATATAGATATTCAATAGTGACTGACTGTTCAGACACTTATTGTGGTTGTAAAACAGGGTTTGGTGTGAATAATACTTCATCATCACAAATAACCTTAAGTAATGTAAAAACTTGTAATGGTGATGTTGTTACTATAATACTAGGTGGTGAATCTACTACTACGGTCACGGCTTGTATAAATATGAATAGTTTCTGGCAAACTGTATATAGTGGGGGTTACTCGACTCAAATACAGATAGCTTTAGGGACATATAATGATTGTACTTAAAAAATAATAAAATGGCAGGATTAACAGGAAATCAATGTACGATAATAACCATAATACCTATGGAGGTGGAGTGTAATGTTACTAACGCATCTTCCCCAACAGCATCTGATGGTAGTGCCGTAGTTCAAGTATTTGGCGGTACCCCTCCTTATTCTATAACGTGGACTAATGGTCAACAAGGTAATACTTTAACTAATTTATCTCCAGGTACATATATAGCTAATGTTGTTGATTATTTTGGAGATTATATTAAAAAAACAACATGTGTTGTGGGTAGTAGTACCGAAACAGTTTACAAGTTTATTACATGTCCAGGATTTTCATCTCGAACAGTTTATGTTTCAGGGGCAACTTATGAACCACCATTCCCAAATTTCAAACCTACAATTATTTTTAATGAAATACCGGGATGTTATGAGTTTATTGGACCTGTTAGTTCGGCGGGACTTGAAGTGTCTGGATTAACAATTAATAGTTCTTATACTACTTGTACTGTTTGTAACCCACCTACACCTACGCCTCCTGCTCAAGACCCGTTATGTTTGAGTCATAGTGAATTAAATCAACAATATAATTTCACACCTAACGGTACTGATAATAATGGTAATTTCCAATGGTTAGATACTGTAAATGGTCTTACCTTAACATACAATATTAATAATGGTTGGTGGGAAGTATTAGTATGGACCTCTATTAGCGGTAACCAAGGTGCAATGAGACTAATTCAGAGTCCTCCACAATTACAACCAACAGGAACGTGGCAAAATCAAGGTGTACCACCGACAAAGGCAAATTGGGTGATGACAGTAGGGACATGTCCAACTAATTTAACCAACTTATCCTTAAGTGTTACACCAATATCACCACAATGTGAAGGTCAATTGGGTACTGTAATAATGAATGCTAATGGAGGTTCATCACCTTATAGTTATGTTATTCAAGGTATAACGTCTTCTCAATTGACAGGTCTATTTAATAATGTTCAACCAGGTAGTTATGTTGGTCAAGTAACAGATGACTCAGGTAATGTTGCGACTACTAACTTTACGATTAGTGAAGGAGTGGGTGCACCGTCATATACAATACAACTTAATAAGTTTAACCAAGTAGTGACTAATAGCTTAAGAGAACAAGTTGTTAGTTATCAATATGATGTGGTCGTCACTCCTCAGTTACCATCAGGTGTGCAGGTATCGTTTGATTTAGCTTTCGCTCATACTAGAATTAGTACGTACCCTGATAATGGTAATTCTGACCCTGTAACATATGAAAATACGTTTACGGGTAGTTTAGATGGTAATGCGGTAAGTATCAGTTCAACATCACCTGTTGGATTAGGTTCACCACCCCCAGAAAATTGCTCTAACTCTCAAATTACTATTTATACATTTAGTAGTAGTGGAGATACAACTATTACTATAGACGGTAGTTCAACTTTTAACGGTACTGTAAGTACAACGGTTACATTACCTAGATTCGTTAGTAGTGGTTCATGTAATTGTCCTATTACGGGATTAAACAGAACTAATGTACAATTAAAGAATGTACAAATAATTGGAACAACAACCTGTGGAACCATAAACGATATATCAACACCAATAACTGGTGAGTCTACTCAATCGGGTTGTCTTCCACTAACGTAGATAAAAAAAATAAAAAATTAGATAATAAAACTATTTATAAAACATGGGATACATAATAAAAGATACCGCAGCATTAGTTAACAGTAAATTAACTGACGCAGGAAGAAAAAGAATTTCAGAGGGAACATTCAATGTTTCATATTTTCAAGTAGGTGATAGTGAGGTTTGTTATGACTGTATACCAAATGCCGATTTATCGACTGGACGAGTATTAGATGCTGAGTATAACGCACAAAACTTATCTCCATTACCTGAAAAAAATAAAGCAAATGTTAAATATCCTTTATTAGTTTCAACTCAATCAACAAACACTTATGGTATACCAATTCCTGAACCGATAATAGATAATATATATAATACGGCTGCTACGTTAGGTTTTTTTACTGGACAAACTTCATATGACTTTAGTAATGTTGTAGATAGTAATTTTACTGCATTTACATCGAGCGCTTATACTATTAATCCTAATTATGTTATACCTATGAATACTGTAAATTCAGGAAACACAATTAATTTAAACGCCTCAATTATCGACGCTAGTGTAACGGGTAATGTTATATCTAACCATATAATGACAGTTTATTATTCTGATTTTAGTACACAACCAATAAGTAATAACTACCCTGTTTTAACTTATAAAGTTATTGATATTACGGGAAACACTTCAGGAAATACGGGAACTGTAACTATTAAACTTGATAGACAATTACCTGACTTACAGAGTATGGGTTATGTTGGTGACGCAAGAGTAATATTTTATCCTTCAGGTATGACTGAATTATATGATACGTATACGCCTGAATTTTATTGGAATCAAGATGCTATTAATTTTGAAAGTAATTGTGATATCTCTAACTATTTTGTGAAAGTTTGGAACATGAATATTCCGTGGACTGAAAGTCCTGCTGGATTATTTACTAATGTATATCAAGGGTACGACCAATTTGGTTCTACAGGGTACACAGGCACTAAAGAATATTTAGGGTATAATTCCAATACTGGTCAAACCGATACTGATTCGACATATTATTACAATTCATTTTCTGAAAAAATTAACTTATCTCCAAGAGACCAAAAAGCTATATCAATAGTTCACTATACTAATCAATCTATTGATAATTTTTATGGTGAGAAATTTGCATTAACAACCACGGATAATCAGTTTCCACTTTCAGGTCAAACGGGACCTGGACGTAGGTTTAGAGTAAATGTTCCAACACTTATGTGGCACAAGTCCTCAGGTGGTACTATGGGACAAACATTTTATGTTGACCCTGATGGGTTTGAAAAAGAAAATTTATTTAAACCTCATTATATTGAATCAAATGTAAATAATGATATGAACAATCCGGGGATAAGGTATTACCATTTATGGGATAATAATCCTAATATAAATGGATTCCCAAATAGAGTAGGTAAAGTTTGGCCGGACTTAAAAATGATAACTTTTGATGATGATGAAATTATTGCGTCATTAAGTTATAAATCAAATAGAAATTGGACGTTACCCGCACCAAAATTAGGTCTAATTGTACCTAATACGTTTAATGGTACGACTGGTAGTGATACGGGTCTTCTATCGGGTACGACTGAATGTTTATGGTTAACTTATAGGTTTAACCACTCCGCATTTACTGAGTCGTTACATTGTAATTACTATACACAAATATGTGGTACAGACCCAGATTGTCCACCTGACACTGCTGATGTAACAGTTAGATTTGGAAATGAGTTTCCATTTTTATTCAGTGATGGTTCACAATCAGGATTTTCAGCTAATGATATAGTCTTACTGGCCCAAAAAGTGACGGCAGGGGAGAAACCCGACCCAACTGAGTGGTATGAGATAGATGTCACTAGTCAAATAAGTGGAACATCGGTTAATGGTAATATAACAGTATCAGGTTTAACAGGTAGTACTTTAATTTTAAATAAGACTATGTACGATGATGCTGTATCTAACGGAGATGTGTATGATTTATCAAATTATATTGAGTTACCTAAAAATAATGACCCAGAACCTACTTTAACATTTGGAGATGAATATTATTTTTATGGTAATATTGCTTCAGACATTCAAGCTACGATTTATGTTATGAATTATAAATGTAATTTAGGTCCCACTCAATTTTTAACTTCTCAAAACCCAACATGGTCAACTGCAGATTCGGCTTACATAACTGAAGTTGGTCTTTACGATTTGAATAAAGAACTTATGATTATATCTAAGATACAGTCTCCTGAAAAGAGACAAGGTATACAACAGTATACTATAAAATTAGATTTTTAATATAATCACATGTCAAAACAAGAATTAAATAATACCCCTAAAGTCTTAGGGTTGGATATATCTACAAAAACTATTGGATGGGCACTATTTGATGAGGGTAGTCAAAAATTGTTAGAATTAACACACTTTTCACCAGTCATAAAACCTAAACCTGAAGAAAAGATTGAAGAACTATTACTTAAGGTAGATGGTTTTAAAGAGAAAATAGAAGGATACAAAGATTTAAATATTGTTAAGGTGGTTATCGAAGAGCCACTTCTTAATTCTAATAATATATGGACCGTGGGAACACTATTAAGATATAATTCTATGATTTCAAGGGTAATCTACGAAGTTTTAGGTTTAGTACCTCGTTACATATCAACATATAATTCACGTAAGTTTGCATGGCCAGAATTAGTTAATGATAATGGAAAAGGTAAAAGAGTTTTATTTGGAGGTCTTCCCAAAACAATTGATAAGAAAGAAATTGTTTGGAAAAAAGTTGCGGAATCTGAACCGCAAATAGTGTGGTTATATACACGTAACAATACTTTAAAGAAAGAATGTTTTGACCAAGCAGATGCGTACACATGTGTCCAAGGTTATATGAAACAACAAGGTCTTTGGTAGTTGATTTTGTAAATACTTTATTTTATATTTAGTCCTATATGGACAATCAAGATGAATTATTGGTAGTTGACTTATTAGTTAACATTTTTGGTGAGTCTCATTTACATAATGAAATGAGGGCTCAGATATCTTTTGACTGCCCTGTTTGTTCACACGACATTAAAGGTTCAGATAAAGGAGACGGTAAAGGTAATTTAGAAATAAATTATGGTCAACACGTTTATAAATGTTGGGCCTGTTCTGAGACACATGGGACTCACGGTCATTTAGGTCGATTGATTGATAAATACGGTTCAAAGAAGGATAAACAATTTTATACTTTAGTCAGGCCTGATGAGTTTATTAGGGACCAAAGAAAATATAAAACACTTAGATTACCTAAAGAATATCAAAAATTTAGTGATGTTAATCCTATATTTCCACCAAGAGCGCAAGCTTATAACTATTTAAAAAGAAGGGGTATAACTGATGAAATCATTAAAAAATACGATATTGGGTTTGCTAACAGTGGTGATTATGCGGGACGTATAATAGTACCATCATTTAATGATGAAGGTTTATTAAATTACTTTGTTGCTCGTAGTTGGAATAAGTATTCTAAATTAAAGTATAAGAATCCTGAGGCGCCCAAAGAACTATTAATATTTAATGAAAGTAGAATAAATTGGGATGAGGATATATGGATAGTAGAAGGAGTATTTGATAGTTTCTTTGTCCCAAATTCTATACCACTACTTGGTAAATTCTTATCTGAAAAACTTTGGGAAACATTATACGATAAATCTAAAGGTAGAATTAAGATTTGTTTAGATGCGGACGCTTGGGAAGATGCTAAAGGACTTTACTATAAATTAAGTGGTGGAAAACTATATGGTAAAATAGATATAATAAAACTACCTGATAATAAAGATTTAGGTGACTTACGGGGAGTTATTCCTGAAGGGAGTTATGTAAAATTAGAAAAATAATGGAAAACTTAAAAACAATATCTCAAGAGATAAGAGATATAATAGATAAAAAACAAAAAGAATTAGAATTATCATTTACTGAAGCCGAACATATATATTTTATGAAGGATAGGGATGGTATAGTAAGAAATAACTTTCCTTCAGTCTCTAAAATATTAAAACATTTCTATGAACCTTTTCCAGCTGAAGACATTGCTTATAAAAAGGCTAAGGGGGATAGAGTGGAGATGGAACGATTATTAGATGAGTGGTCAGCCGCGGGTTCATATGCAACAAATATGGGGTCTCGAGCTCACTTCATACTAGAGAAGAAAACAATTGAACTATATGGTGATTATAAAGAGGTACGTAAACCTATATTTGAATGTGATATTGAACAAGAACTAAGAAGTAACTCAATGATAAGTGCGGGTGAAAAATTCTTAAAATTAATGGACGAAAGAGGGGCATACCTTTTAGATACTGAGATGGTTTTAGGTCACCCTGAATTAGGGTATACGGGTCAACCTGATAAAGTTTGGTTAATAATGAATAAGGAGAAAAACGGTTTTGGGTTAGTAATCACAGATTGGAAAACTAACAAAGAAAAGAATTTTAAAAAAACTCATTGGACAAAACCAATGAAATCACCATTTCAAGATTTACCTGACAACGCTTTAGGTCACTATCAACTACAATTACCATTCTACGGAAGGTTAATTTTAAAAATGTTGGAAGGAACAAAATATGAAAACATTTCACTTTTAGGGTGTGTTATCGTATTATTAAAAGGTGATAGTGAATTTGAAGAATTTAAAATACCTTCAAAAACAATAAATAAAGTTATGAATTTAAAATTATCTGATTATGGTATATAAAGACCTATATCCTGACATGTTCGATGACAGTGACTTTGACTTATGGAAAAGTAGAAACATAAGAAAAGAATTTTTATCATATGAGTGGAATATGATGGTTCAGGAAGTCGCTCCTGATGTGTTTGAGTTTCCATTTTTTAATACGAAATTCTGTGATAATTTAGTGGATATTTTAAAAACGATTAATTGGGACCAAGTAAATCGATGGGGTACGCCTGTTTTTTCAACAAACCTTAAAAAGTTTAATTTAGAAAAAATAATGACTCATTTAGTTCACGATTACATTTTTAGTATAGTACAAAAAGAGTGGCATTTAGAGGGTAAAAAATGGAAACTATTACAACCCGATAATAATGTCTTGAAGTTACAAGAGGGTCAGGAAATTAGAATGCACCATGATGATGTACACATTTCAATGTACTGTAAATTAGATGATGAAAGTAAAGGTGGTGATTTAGTTTTTGAGAAATATGGAAAAACTATAGTACCAAAACAGGGTTATATTTATATGTATCCTGGACAAATAACGCATAGATACGGTATGAAAAGAGTTGATAAAAATGATAGGTATTTTTTAATGACATATTGTACAAGTGATTAGAATATCTAATAATTTTTTAATGGTTCTTGGAATCATATTTTTTCTAATTGGTAGAGAAACGGGTGGGCAACTCCCATCATTTATGTTTGGGTTATGTTTTGGTATGATATATCTAAATTATAAAAGAGATAAAAAAGAAAATAATGGAAGTTAAACATAGTAATTATATTCATCCTGAGTTGTATACATATGATGATAATCCAGCGGAGTGGGAACGTAGATTCTTAAAACCAGAACTAATGTCTGATAATTGGGAGTTATATGTTCATGAAGAATTATTAAATATATATACTATTCCTGCATTTACGGATGAGTTTTGTGATTTTATTATGGAAGAGGCTGAGGCTTGTAATTGTTGGACTGTTGATAGACACGAAAGTTACCCAACAACCGATATGGTTTTAGGTACTATTGGTTTAGGTGATACATATCAAAAGGTATTAAAAAAATATATATGGCCATTAAGTTATAAGTTATTTAAATTAGAGGGTAATTCATGGTTAAATATGAGTAGTGAAAATTTCATAGCAAGATATCACCCATATGCTCAGTATCATTTATCACTACATCATGATGCGAGTCAGATAACAACCGTAGTGACATTAAACGAAGATTTTGAAGGTGGGGGAACGTACTTCCCAAATCAAAATTCTAAATTAAAAGGAAAGAAAGGTGACATATCAATTCATCCTGGTCAAATAACTCATTGGCATGGGGGATTACCTGTGGAAACAGGACAAAGGTATATTATCGTTTCATTTTGTTCAGTAAAAAGATAAGATATGGATATAGGAAATAATAACCAAATGAGAGTAAATCCATTAGATTTACCTAATGTAGAATGTGAAAAATGTGAAAATATTTTTTATGATAAAGTTACTATCATTAAAAAAGTTAGTAAATTACTAACGGGTTCAGCAACTGATGAATTAGTTCCGATGGAAACTTATGTTTGCACTGAATGTGCACATATAAATAAAGAATTTAATATATTAGGAAATGAAAAGTAGAGATTTTGTAATATGGATTGATGGATTCATACAGGGTAAAGTTAATTTAAGTGTTGATGATATTAGACATATTAAAAATAAAGTTGAGGAAGTTGATTTAACTGAAAATACTGAGGTAATTATACGAAGGGAGGGTCCACCGACTCAACCAATAATCATACGGGAACCTAATCAAGATGATGATATGGATTTTCCCGGTAAACCACCTAATGTGTATATGTGATATGACAGATGAAAACGAATTTTATTTTTGGGATGAAATGTGGAATGAAGAAAAAAATAATAAAAAAAATGAGAAAAAAACTACAAAAAATAGCTTGGAAGACAAATCGATGGACAACAAAGATTAGTTTGCTTAATCTCTACTTAGGTGGTGATAATCATAAATTTGGGTTTCAAATACTTAATATTGATAAAGGGTTTGTATGGGAAGGGTCATTGTTTGAAGTTACATGGTATTTTCCAACAGTAACACATTCAGGTGAATTAACAGTTGATATTTTATTTTTATTCGAAAAGTGGGATAATTGGTGTATCGATATGACCGACAGAGTTATGTGGGGTTCAGGACTTAGTCGATGGGAAAAAATAAATAGATTCATACATTCCAAATTTAAAAGTATAAGATGAAATTATCAGACAATGTAGGTGTTACGCCATTACTTAAGATTAGTGATAAAATATATGCTAAGGTTGAGTTATTAAATCCAACGGGTTCTATCAAAGATAGACCTGCATCACACATTATTAATACAGCAGAAAAAAATGGAACCCTATTACCTGGTGGGACTATATGTGAAGCCACTTCTGGAAATATGGGTGTTAGCTTTGCTTGGTTAGCTGCGGAACGAGGGTATAAGTGTGTTATCATTATGCCTAACAACATGTCAATGGAACGTAAGAAAACCCTAAAACTTTATGGTGCAGAACTTATTGAGGTGGATGCTGGTGCGTTTGATGACGCTATTGCACTTAGAGATGAAATGTGTGAAGTGAATGGTTGGTTTAATTGTGACCAATTTAATAACCCTTTAAATGTTGAATCACATAAAGAGGGAACTGCGGTTGAAATATTACATCAGTGTAGAAATATTTGTATAGAACCTAGTGCAATAATCAGTGGTACAGGTACAGGTGGTACACTAATGGGTGTCGGTCCAATGTTAAAAATGTATTATCTTAATATGGATATAGTTGCTGTGGAACCTGAAGAGTCTCCTGTGATGAGTGGTGGTGAACCAGGTTTACACGGTATACAAGGGATAGGAGATGGTTCAAAATTTTTAGTTGATTTGACTGTTGTTGATAAAATCATTACTATTAGTACTGAGGACGCAAAATTAAGGGCACGTAAGTTAGCTAAAGAACACGGTATGTTTGTAGGTATTTCAGCGGGTTCCAATATATTAGCCGCAGAAAGATATGTTGAAAAATATAATCCTGATGGTCCTGTAATAACCTTCCTTTGTGATAGGGGAGATAGATATTTTAGTTGTTTATGATAAAAAATATAGTACATTTTTCAGACCTACATTTGAGGTTATTTAAAGACCACGATTTATATAAGCGTATTATAACTGATATGTTAAATAAATTTAAAGATATAAAGCCTGACCGAATTGTTTTTACGGGTGATTTGGTTCATAGTAAAAATCAAATGACACCTGAACTTATTGAAGTTGTAGCTTGGATACTTACAGAATGTAGTAAAATATCTAAAACAGTACTTATTCCTGGTAATCATGACTTTTTAAATAATAATCTTAATAGATTAGACGCATTAACACCTATTATAGATTCACTTAAAAACCCTGAAATTGTGTACTATAGAGACCGAGGGATTTATGAGGACGATAATATAAGTTGGTGTGTATATTCTCAATTTCAAGGTAATATACCACCTGAAATATCGAATGCTAAAGGATATAAAGTGGGATTGTTTCATGACCCAATACAGGGATTAGTTACTGATACTGGTTACGGTTTTGGGGACCATGCTTACGATATAAAAAAATTTAAAGGTTTAGATGTGTTATTATGTGGAGATATTCATAAAAGACAAGTAATTGATATACCTAATAATAAAAAAGCATATATGGTCGGTTCGACTATTCAACAGAACTTTGGAGAGAGTATAACTAAACATGGGTTTGGTATTTATAGTGTAGATGAAGATACTTATGAGTTTGTTGATTTAACTAATCCTCGACCATTTTTATCTTTTAAAATAACAAATATTGAAGATTTAGAGAAAGGACATGAGCAACTCACCAATTATTAGTCTTACCACAAAAGAGATAAAGGATATTAAAAGTTTCTGTAAACTAAACGAATTAGATTTTGAGAAGTTTATTAAGATATGTTTTAGTAAAGGATATCAGATTGAAAAATATGGTTTACTAACAACTGATGATGGTGAACAAATTGTATTTGAAGAGAAAATAATTGAAAAAGAGGTTATAAAGGAAGTACCTATCGAGGTTGAAAAAATTATTGAAAAAGTAGTAATTAAAGAAATACCTGTAGAAAAAATAGTTGAAAAACAAATAACTGTAGAAGTTATAAAAGAAGTACCTTTTGAAGTTATTAAAGAGGTAGAAAAGGAAGTAATTGTTGAGGTTGAGAAAATTGTAGAAGTTGAAAAACCTAAAGAAGTAATAGTTGAAAAAGAGGTATACATTACCGATGATGAACAAGTTAAAGAACTTGGTAGTAAAATTACTAAGTTGGAGGGGGTGAATAAAGAGTTATCTCAAGAGATTTCTAAGAAAGATGAAAGTTTAGATGAACTTAGACAAACTTTAGATATTGAATTAAACAAACCACCTACAGAAGTTGAGAAGGTTATTGAAGTTATTAAAGAGGTAATAGTTGAAAAACCTATTGAAGTCATCAAAGAGGTTAAAGTAGTTAATAAAGATAAATTGTTATTACTACAGGAAACCATATCAAAGATGAAAGATGAGATAAGAAAAAAAGATGAAAAGATTTTACAAATTGAGAATAATGTTGTAGAATTAGAAAAAATAAAAGGACCAATAAAGGGTAAATTTATGGGTTCTACAAATTTAAACGATAATATATATAAGTAATGGAATTAGTAATTTGGTTAATAGCAGCGTACGGAATGAGTCAGATATTAGTGTATGGTTCAATTTTTAAAGGATTAAGAGACGGTTTACATAGATGGGCGGAAAATAGACTATCAATATTTAACTTCATGGGAGTATTTCTATCAGGATTAATATCTTGTATGATGTGTACCTCAACATGGGTTGGGTTTTTAATGAGTTTTATTTGGTCACCATTTGTTGAGGTTTTAGGAGTTAATATGGCGTTTGGGGTATTTTTTGATGGTATGTTAGCTTCAGGTGGTGTTTGGATGATTAACACGATTGTGGAATGGTTCGAGGAAACAAAAGGTAATGGATAATGAAATAAAAGAAGTTAGGTATTATTTAGTACCTGGTGATTGGAGAATGGTTTATAAAGTCATCGCTTTATTAGTAAGTTGGTACTTTAATAAATCATTACTTTGGTTAGTTATTCATTATTTATTTGGTTGGATGTACTTAGTATACGTACTCTTAATGGGTGGATTTTCTAATGGAAATGTAGATAATATGATTAATTACTATTTCAATTAAAACCACTTATTTTTCTTAAAATAATAGAACATCCCAACAATAGTTAATATTGTTAAACCTAAAAATACCCAAAATCCGTGGTCACCAGTTAGTAAAGGTACATCATCAAAATTCATTCCCCACATACCGGTGTAGAAAGATAACGGTAAGAAAATAGTAGACCATATCGTAAGTAAGTTTAACTTACGGTTCATTTTTTCAGTTTGGTCTTTATCGAAAGCGGTATCAAGATTATCCATTAGGGATAATAGGGTGTCAATCTTAGTATCATTAGGGTTATCTAATTTATAAAGTAACATTTCTTTTTTAAGTTGATAAAGGTCCATCTCATCAAAGTTAGGGTGGTTACTTTCTAACCCTTTTTCTAATTCAATAACTTTTTTGTTAAATGATTCTATTTTTTCCATATGTCCATAATCCATAATAAACTTTCCATTCCGTACATAATACCTACAAACATTAATCCATAATGTGTATAACCATTGTTGACTACTCCATTAAAATCTTGTATAATTGATGGTATAGTTGAAACAATAATTGAGACTGAAAATAAAAGTTTTACCAGTTTATTGGAAAGTATTTTTGTTATTAGTTCTCTCATATTAATAAATAGATAAATAATTAAAATTATGCCAAAAAGTAAAACAAGAGGTGGAGCTACGGCTCACCGTAAAAGAGTTCAAGCGAGAAACGCTAAAATTAAGGGGATGCAAAGAAAAATGCAAGAACAGTATACTGCTGAGATGACTAAACAGTTAGAGGAGTATAGAAAAACATTATCAGCGGAAACTGAAAATAATGAGGTTGTTGAGAATGAACAACCACTTAACATAAAGTTATAGAGTTAAAATGGATTTGTTTAATCCGCCAAAAGAATTAAATTACAGTTATATGAGTCATAAACTAGATGTTGATACTTTAGAAAATCCTTATATTCAAGTTGTTTGGGAAGATACTCCAGATAATTTTACTCAGGAAAGACTAAAGAGAGTTAGGTCTTATTTTGAAAAAAAATATAAATCTAAGAATGTAAACGTAATAACGAAAGTTAAGACGGAAGATATGGATGTGCAATCCGTAGACGTTTCTATGAATATATTAGATGAAAATTTTCAAAAAGAGTTAATAAAAAAATATCTAATTGCTAATGGGTATGAAAAAAGTTTAGATGAAGTATTAAACATTGATTTATTAGTTGAGGATAAAATTGCTTCCGAAAAGGCGGATATAACACCATTTAAAAAGTGGTACATAAAAAATATTGAATTCTCTAACTTTCTATCATTTGGTGACAAACAAGTTTTAGATTTTGAAAAAGTAGAAGGTATTACTGCGGTAGAATCTAATCCACCTAA
>Ga0181410_1000048_pt1 | contig 44537 bp, 70 predicted proteins | sample 33SPOviralmetaG_FD_130112 | JGI IMG/M metagenome (GOLD analysis project Ga0181410, IMG submission 130112) | Marine viral communities from the oligotrophic San Pedro Time Series (SPOT) site, San Pedro Channel, CA, USA - 33 SPOT_SRF_2012-06-20 | ecosystem: Environmental > Aquatic > Marine > Strait...
AATAACTATGAAAAAGAAAAAGAACTATAAATTTAAACTCTATCAGATGGTCAACGGAAAAAAGGTTAATTACGGCTCAACGCCTAGCATTAACTTTGCACGTGCTTCTGTAAAGAGACAACGAGAAAAAGGTATTGAGGCTTTTTGGATACCTTGCATTTATAAATAAACTAACCATAAAGGCTCTTAGGCACTCGCTAAGAGCCTTAAATTAAAGGGGGGTCTTATGACTCATTCAGAACTAAACGAACTCATTAGAACGGCACACACGCTGTCTGATGATGATTTACTAATGGCATTTGAGCAGGTCGGCATAATTGCTGATTTTAATACTTGCTCGTTATCAATGGAGGAATACAATCTAATTAAGGCTGTATATTTCTTACTTGATTCAATGTGCAAGAATAGAGAATTAATAACTAATATAGAGGTTTAAAATCTATAGGGTTAGAGTCGTTACCTAATACAAAAACGACTCATTTAATGGAGGTCATAAAATGACTATTATGAAAGAAAAAAAGCCAACTCTTAAACGTCAAGAGGTGGTCGAATTGGTACTCGATAAATTGAAAGAGCAAGGTATTGAGGATATGACAATATTTGCAACATATAAGAGATTAAATCTTAAAGGCTTGTTGCATTTTTTAGAGGTAACAAAATGAAGATTGAAAGAAAATTAAATGCTTTGGTATTAGATACCGAAACGTGCTTTAAATCAGAAAATGCCAATATCATTCTTGAGATTGGTTGGACTGTTGGAAATGTACTTGATAAAACTGATATACCTACTTCGCGTAGGTATATTGTTGCTGATACTTTATTTAATCCTGAATTGCATTGGCACTCTCAAAAATTGAGTGCCATTCATTCTGAACTATCAGATGCACCCGAGGGTTTAAGAGTAAATTATGGTAATGATATGAGGTATATAAAATACATGAAAGAAGCTTACAGGCTGTCATGTTTAGGTGGTGAAGCATTGGGCGAAGTTGTTCTCCCCTGGGCTAGAATTCTTGACCAATTAAACAAAGATTTAGCCATGAGCGATTGCATAGGTGCTTATAATTTCCCTTTTGATTTAAGGGCGATTCAAACAACTACCAAACGCTTTCATCATCATGCTTATAATAATATATATAAGATTCCGCATTTTTGTCTTATGCAAATGTCGGCAAATGAAATTGTTGATAGATGGTATTTCAAAAAGATAGATTCTTTAACCGAGGAGGAGAAAATATTATTTAAATCTAAATCGGGCAAGAATCTAGGCTACTCGGCTGAAATAATGGCTAGGTATATATCCGAAGATTTAGGTTATATCGAGATGCACACCGCTGAGGAGGACTCTAAGATTGAATATGAAATCATGCAATATTATTTTAATGATAAGGCTAGGGATGATAAATTCTTTAGCGACTATCTAGGAAATGTAAAAGCGGTTTCATGGACAAAAATCCGAGATGGCTATAAAAACTATAAACAAAATGAACTATTTAAGGAGGTTCAAAAATGAGCGATTATAAACAATTAGAACTCCCTTTCATTGTCGAACATGAAAGGGGGGTTGATTATCAATTTGATAGATACTTTCGACACATGGAAGCATTTAACAAAGATGCCGATACTGTCTTTATCTATGATTTAGATTATACGACTTTTGAAAGACCAAAAATATTCACCCACAAACCCACCTATTCATTTATAGGTGGTTTTAAATGGGAATATAGCCTTGCATGGTATATCTTTTGGGACTGCTTCATTGTGTCTCTATTCGATAAGCCCTTACCCTTACTAAAGGATATGCAAAAACATATGCAACTAGGTAGAAAGGTTGGCATTTTCTCGGCTCGTTCGGTTAAATGGTATACGGCTTTATGGGTAAGGTTGAAAATCGGAAAGGTTGAATTTTTAAAATTCAGACCAAAGAACGACAACACCAAAGATGATATTTTAAAAGAACGTTATTTAAGAGAATGTTGCGAGGAACATCCATTCTTTGCTTATGCTTCTAGAATCGTGGCATGGGATGATAGACCCGACATTATCAAGATGTATAAACAAAATGATGTTGAGGGGTTTCTCGTATGATAGATATAACAATGACTATTCTTTTTTGGGTGGGGGTGACTTCGGTCGCCTCGGCTCTTGCTTACATTCCAAAAGATATGCGACTTTTTGAGGTTGTTATAACTTTGGGTAATATATTAATCTTATTAACTAGCCCATTGATGCTACAATGGGAATTCACTATCTTTTTGATGACTTTCCTTATTTGGTCGGCTCAAATTAAAATGGGTAGAGATGCAAAAACTTATGGAGGTGCTAGAAATGGCTACAAATAGACAAAAACAAAACAAGATAAAATTAGATAAATGGCTTTCGCAATGCTTCGGCTACAAGGTGGCAAAATGGTTCGATTTAATCCTGTTGGCTTTGGTTTCGTGGGCATTGTTTATATTTTCTGTATGGGTGGCGTAATGAAACGATCACTTATTAAATATAGCTTATATGATCTATGCGATTTATTAGCGGAAGCAATTGCAAAACCTAATGAGAACAAAAAATTGATTCATGAGATAGCTGGGGAACTTTCCCACCGCAAAACTTTTGGAGCAAAAATTCTTGTTCAATTTTGTAATGGGTATTTTACTAATCTAAAATAATCTTTTGGGTTGGTTAGTTTTTTTGTTTTCGGCGGGTTAATTTATACTAACTATTAGTGAAATTTTGCTACCCCGCCGAAGACAAATTTTTTTGCCCGAAAGAAAAAAGCTGAATGAGAATCATTCGCATTTAGAGTTATCCCCACTATCCACAGACTTATCCACAGGTGAATTTTTATACAGCGTGAGCGCTTTAGCGCCGACAAGTAGTAGTATTATTATTATTTTTGTAGCCGCAGGCGCCAAAGTAGTAGTATTACTATGATGAGTAGTCTTTCTGCGACCGCCGCCGCGAATTTGGATTAGTTCCTAAGTCTATTATACCACAGCGCCCGGTAAATGTCAAGAGAAACGCAGAAATTAATTTTCTTTCACAAATCCCTTGACATTTCCAATTGGCGCTGTATAATAGTATACATAATAAAGACAAAGGAGAACATTATGAAAAACGAAAAAACAGAAAAAGCAAAAAGACCAAACAAAAAATACTTGCTAAAAGAAATTAGCGAACTATCTGGCAAAAGAATCGCTGAGTTAGACTCACTAGGCAGAAGCAACATTGAAACAATCGTCTGGATTCGCGACATGGTCAAAGGAGCGTAAGCAACTCTATAACTCACTGCTAGACGCAACCTGCTATTGGCACGCAGGTCGCATCGCGCCGATTTTACCACACCTAAACTCGCATGTCAATACTTATGCGAAATTATTTTCTGCCTATTTCCCGGGCTAGTCTTCCCTATACCTAAAGCATTTCCCCAAGAGTGAGTACTCACTATCATCGCACGTCAGCAAAAAGGGATTCGCACCAATCGGGCGTTGCTTTATCCAGGGCGGCGCCGTAAGTGCGAAAACTAAGTACAAAAGTGATACTCCTGCGCCAAATTAAGTGCAAAATCTAAGTACTAGGTCTACTTGTGCGAGTTAGCGGCCGTCGCGAGACTAGTATAAGTCTTATTTATATTTTATCAGACTTATGGAAGCTTGTCAAGACTTATGCGAAGGTTTGCACCGATTTTGCTGGAAAGATTGTGCCAGTTTCGCGTCCGGCCCCCGAGAGTTCGCTAGCGTTAATTTATGAGGAATTTCTTTCGCAAATCTATTGACAATCTTATCAGGCTTCTATATAATATATGTATCTTTTGAGGGAAATGAGAAAAACCGAACACAGAGGCTAACTATTAACAGTTAGAGAGAGTATAGGTGAGTCGCTTCAGGGGGGTGTCCAAGCATGCTAGGGGATATTAGAAATGCAAAAACGAACAAGAGCTTGGCCCGATTCATTTCCACCAAGAGACCTATACTAAGGTATGGTTGCGAAAGGAGAACACGCAAAACATAAAAAACTCCTTGACAAAACCTTATCCGCAGTATATAATAGTATTATAAAAACAAACAAAAAGAATAAGGAGAACATTATGGCATCAGCTAAAAATTACACAGAAGAAATGGTAGCTTCAATGACAGAAGCATACAAAGCCAATCCTACAAGAGAAACAGTAGATGGCTTAGCAAGAGAATTTGGCAAGACTACAAGAAGTATCATTGCTAAACTTTCAAGAGAAGGCGTATATGTTGCTCAACCAAGAACAACTAAATCTGGTGAAGCAATAGTAGCTAAATCTGAGTTGGTTTCTGAAGTTGCTACTATTCTAGGTGTGCAGGTTGAGGACATAGCATCTCTAGAAAAAGCAACAAAAGTCCACCTCAAAGAACTGGTGACAAGACTATCCCAAGTAGTCTAGTTGCGAACTCTGAGAACCTCGTGAAAAATAACACTTGACACGAGGTTACCGCCAGAGTATAATATATTTATAAAATTAAGAAACAGTAGAGAAGTGATAAAAGTAGGCTGACCCCCTCATTGTCACTTGGTTAAAGTGAACCTACTCTAGCTACTAAACATACCCTATCAAGTAGCAGATAGTATTTAACGGGAAAGTGGTGGGATTAAATACTGTTTTTTAGCTAGATAACTCTAGCGTGGTAAGTGTCTACGGAAGCACGCACAAAAGTGAAGTAGCAAGTTCGACTCTTGCACCACCTAGTAAAAGTTAGTACCAATCTAACATCTAGCTAAAAACCAGTTAAGTAGTAAATAAGTTAAAAATTTACTTGACACAAGGTTAAAAACGTAGTATAATATATATTACAAAAAGGGGAAAAGTAGTTGGAAACAGGAAAAAATAAATGATTGAGCTTCGGCCGATAAATAATCCTCCAACAACTTGACCGAGTGAGGCGTCACATAAAACACTGCCGGATGCTCTTTAGACATAGATGAGATTCACGTTAAATGTAAAAATGTCCGCTTTTGATAGTCGTTATGAGACATACCTTCCGCAGCAAGGAGAGAGTCATAACCGCATGAACCGATGCGTTAACAATTTGAGTGGATACTTCCAATAAGAATGTCCAACGCATGAGTGTACATAGTACGATTGCGAAGGACTCCAAAGTAGGGTGAGTAGCAATACTAACACGAAACGACGGCACTAAGCGAAGCAGCAACGAAGCAAAACAGTTCGGCACTGTGTTGACAGTATAAAATCGGTTTGTTTTACTGCATTAATGGACGTTACGAGCTTCGGCTTTACTAATGCAGAGGTAATTGTAAGCACAGGATATATCCAAAATATCGGTGTAGAGTGAGGAAACCACGCTGTTCCTATCCCACGCCTCAACCGTTTCGGTAGCAGGAGTGTAGGGCAAGGACGAGAAGAAAACCAGACTACTCTGGCAGGGCGAACTAGATATTTATATCATAGCAACCCGCCTTGAAGTAGCAAACTCGGGCAAGGGAAAGGAGATGTTTCCCGCCGCAGACTGCGAGAGCGAGGTGTCTTCGGGCATTGGGGGCAGTAGGCAACTAATTAAGAAGTGCAGACTTGGAACACTATAAAAGCTAAGCATTGAGAAGAACGGCAGTCGCTCTGTCAACTACTGAATAGTAGATATCTCATGGTAGATAAGTGATGCGAAATGAGCAGTATACCACGATAGAAGTTCGTAATATCCATCACCGCTAGCTACACAGTGGACAGGTTCGTGAGTAATTCCAACACGACCACTTTAAAATAAACTTACGTTCGGAGTTTAAATAGGCAGTTGAGATACTGCCTATTTTTTTGTTTCGTAGAACTATATCTCAAAATTTTAAGGTCTTAAAAAATAGTTCTTGACAGACAACTTATTTCTCTGTATAATATATGTATATAAAAAGGAGACAAAGATGGATTTATGGACAACGATTAAACACTTAGAAAAGGAACACAATTGCATAATATATGGCATACTTGAACCACAGGGTGTAGCAGAAGATTTATCTAGCTGGAGCAATTTTGATGCTGAGGAGCGAACAGAGGATTTCATAATGGATTCCTACGATATTCCAACGCAGTTAATGGTTGAAGCATTTGAGGAAGCATATAATAATATAAGTTCCGAGTACGACAACTACAACACTATGCTAGAAGTAGTAGGCGATTATATAGTCGACAAATTAAAAGCAAAGCAGTGTGTATGTGGCGCAGTAGAATGCCCAGACGAGTACGCACACACAACGAGTGGGGTGTAAGATGGCAGACAAATTTACTAAGGGAGTCATGGGCGACCAGAGTGCAAAAGTGATGCCTTTCCCCACCATTGACAGAGTCTCTTTTTATAGGGAGCATATGGATAGAAGTATGACAGCAATAGCAGAGTTAAATATGCAATTGCAACAAGTACAAGACATGCTATTCAATGAAGTGGTAGAGTTCGAGACATGCGTTGTTGAGTTACAAAACGAAATACAACGCTTGGAACGACTACTAAAAAACGAACAAACAATAAACAAGATAGGTAAAGACACATAGGAGGTGCAACATGCCAGTAAAATTTAAACCAAGTGCAAAGAAATACGTTAGAGGCGTACCGGCAAGCAAATTGCCAATGGAACACTTCTACATGCACACAATGAAAAAAGAAGAGCTATTTGAGTACATAAACGACAAAGGCCAAAACATGAAACCAAAAGTAAGACAGAAGTGCGTAAACGAACTTCAGCGTAGAGGTATCAAAATAGAATGGGTGGAGGTGCAGTCATGAGATGGAGTGGTAAAGCGAAACATAAATCGCACAAAAAGAAAACTGCACAAGGTGATTCACATGGCAGAGTTAGCTTAAACATGAACAAAAACAAGAAGCGTAGCTTCAAGAAATATAAGGGGCAAGGCAGATGATAAATGATTATGCGAAATTTGTAGACAAATGTACCTCCGCTGAGAGTAGAGAAACGAGTGCTTTTCAGCAGAGAATAACAGCACTAAGCGTGATGCATCCTGATGTAGATTGGAGTAGATTAATGACTTCAGCTATAGGAATGTTAGCAGAAAGTGGGGAATTTACCGAGATTATGAAAAAAATATTTTTTCAAGGTAAGGAAATGAACGAAGGCAACAGATACCATATGAAGCGTGAGCTCGGTGATGTACTGTGGTACTGGATTCAAGGTTGTATTGCTCTAGGTTATACGCCTGAGGAAGTAATGAAAGAAAACATAGCAAAGCTAGAAAAGAGGTATCCGAATGGCTTTGAACAGATTCGTAGTGAAGTGCGAGAAGAAGGAGATATCTAGTGGAAATGATAGAAAATTTATTAGCGGGTATTGGATTAATAACAGTAGTAGTAGGCATATTATTTGTCTGCGTATTTTGGGAGAACAGATAATGGCGAAGAAAAATAATTTTGAAACAGAGCTAAGCAAGTACAAACACAGCTTAGAGCTTGTGAGAACAGTAGTACCTATATTAGTACTAATTCTACAAGTGTTTATTCTAGGGAGGATTATATAATGGCAAATCATGTATATTTTACAATAAGTATAGAAGGTCTAACAGACGAACAATGGGATGAAGGAGTCAAGATGGTAAAGGGAACTAGGAACGATTACGATGGAAACCCATACGAGTACGAAGATTGGGACTATATAGAGAACCAACCATTCATGGCAAGTGTAAAGAAAACATTTGATAAAGATGGAGAACTAGAAAACTCATACGACTGGTACTGTAATAATGTAGGTGCTAAGTGGTGTAACATAGAAGAAATGGATAGCTGCTTTATAACTGGTTATTCAGCTTGGAGACAACCTATAGAACTAGTAGCAAATCTAATTGAATGGTATTCAAACGAGTTTGATACCGAAGTAAGTGCAATTATGACTTATGAAGATGAGTTCAGAAACTTCCTAGGAAAGCAGTACTTTGCAGTAGAACACAACAACCTACAGTGGACTGCATATGAAGGAGAAACCTATGAAACTGATGGAGATGAGCTAGTAGCAGAATTCAATGAGAGATTCCCTGACATAGACACAAACGCAAAAGACTTTGACTGGTTTGAAGAAGTAAAGACTGGTGGCGATATAATATATCCTCATGAAGTGCTAGATGAAATTGTAGACGATTTCTGGAGTAAGGCATGACACAGTATATAAACGAAGTAGAAAAACAAAGACTGTATCTAGCTGCTGAAGACTGGGGAAACAAAGTATCGCAGATATACTCAACAAAAGGTGGAGCAGGAGATTTAGGCTTTGGTATGGGAATGTTTGTTTACTATAACAATGGAGCAGTACATAAGCTAGAAGGAAAGAAGATAAGTATATGTCAAGTTCCGAACAGTATAGAGCAAGTCATAGACGACTATGAAAGGAAGGATGTATGAACTATAGCAAGGAAGTAACAGCGGATATAGTAAAAAGATATAGGGACGCTCCAAACCGCCAAACAGTTGCGATTCTCGCAAAAGAACTTGGCAAGAGTGAGAAGTCCGTTATAGGAAAACTAAGCAAGGAAGGAGTATATAAACGAAGTGTTTATGTAACGAAAGCTGGAGAAAAGCCAGTAACAAAAGCACAACTAGTGCAAGAATTAGAGGAGAAGTTAGATGCGAACTTGGAAGGGCTAGAGAAAGCTCCGAAAGAGACTCTACGCTCCTTAGTGGAGGCAATATGCGAAGAATAGTAATGACACCAAAAGGTCTAGGAATGTGTGATAGACAAGAGTTTCGAATGCATGGGGATTTAATGTACCTAAAGGTTACGCTAAAGACTGGAGAAAGTGTGGAATATTTGAACACTGAAGTAAGATTTCTAGATATGGAAGTAGAAGTTGAGGAAATAAAAAGACGTAAAAGATTAGATGCAATTACGGGAAAGATTAATGAAAAATTTTGAATTGGGCGAAGTCTTTAGATAATTAAGACGCAGTTTTAGACAGACATCAAAGACCGATTAGCTTTTAGTCGGTCTTTTTCGTTGTTTGAATTAGATTGTATTTTCTCTCTCGACCTTTCACTCAGTTCATCTCAGGTCTCTTCTTCGCTTACGCTCGAAGAGCCTTGTTTTAAGATAATCGGAGTAGGTCTCGATTAGGAGAGAGAAGAATGAATTGAGTAATTATTCTAATTTATAGTATATATTTTATCACACTTTTATCAAGATTGCAAGTTTTATTTTTGGTAGGGTCATTATAGCTACTTTCTGGGAACGTCTTATCTCCGAGAAAATTTATTTCTCTTACGATAGTCAGATGAGATTTGATTGAGAGATTTAAGATGTCGCTTCCTCTGCTCGTTTTTCTTACGTTTGCGTTTCACTGTTGGTTTCTCATAGAATTCGAGTTCGCGACAGCGTTCTTTGATTTGAGCGGCCTCACATTTCTTACGAAAAATACGAATTGCCTTTTCTGTTGGCATGTTTTTACAGTATATACTAGGCATGCGCTCTCCTGTTATTGAAAGTCCAGCCTCTCTTTCGTAAGTAATGTATCTGCGAATAGAGTTGACTCTCAGTAACCTGAAGTTTCTTGCAAATGTCTGTCGTGGGAATTACCTTGTAGTTTTCCTTTAAATACTGCTTATCTTCTTGAGTCCATCTTTTGTTCATATCCATATTATACTAAAAATAGAACCTGTTGTCAAGTATTATTTTTGACCATGTTAAATATAATACTTGACCTCGCGTTAGAAAAGTTGTATAATATATACATAAAAAAGGAAACACTATGAACAATAATGATTTAGCAGTACTGATATGGTTATTACTATCAAATGTGGGAACTTACTTTTTCTGTAAGTACCATTTTATACGACATACCATAGATGTTCTCGAAGATAAAGGGCTACTAGTCCTCGAAGATGATGAAAAATAATTCTTGACATCAACTTCCAAATTTAGTATAATATATCAGTAGTTAGATTTATTCTAGCTATGGGATATGGGATGGTATAGTTCAATCAATAAAACAGGTTCTTTCTGCATCTTTGAACATTCAGTTTTAGAACTAGGGAATTAATGCTACCGAAAGGGGCAAACTTAACCAAGATGCAAGCTTACTGAAAAGGAGACAACAATGACAATAGACAATTATCTATTAAAGCACTTTCTCGGCTTTGACGAGAGATTTTTTAACCCCGTTGACGATACAGCGTATCCTCGACACAATATAGTAACACGCGGTGATGACTACTTTCGTATTGAAATGGCGTTGCCAGGCTGGATTAAGGAGAACATTGAAGTAACTTTGGAGAACAGGCAACTGACTATCCAAGGAAATACTAAACTAGAGTGTGGAGAAGAGGAATCTTACTTACACAAAGGCATAAGTGGAAAAGTGTTTAAAAGAACTTTCTCTCTTGGCGAATTTATAAACGTCAATGAGGTAGAGTTTGAAAACGGCTTGCTAAGCATAGAATTAGAGAAGGTCATACCAGATGAGAAGAAACCAAAGGTATTTGACATAAAATGAGACAATTTAACAAATTAAAACTTTTAATTTGTGAAGATGGCAAGTTCTGTGATGCTACTATGAATAGTTTATTAGTGATAACATTCGGTGGAATCATGATAAATAGTATTAGCACACTAACTTAACAACCGAACAAAGGGTAAAGTTATAGAGGGAGCTTCGGCTCCCTTTTTACACAGAGGAAAAATATGAATATATCACAGGAGGGCTTAGCCCTTATCAAGAAGTTTGAAGGACTAGAACTGAAAGCATATAATTGTGCAGCTGGAGTATTGACCATTGGTTATGGACATACAGCAGGCGTGCAAGAAGATGATGTTTGGTCTGAAGAATACGCAAACGAACAACTAGAAAAAGACATGGAAGAATACGCTGGGTATATCAATGACCTAGTAACATGTAAATTATCACAGAACCAGTTTGATGCCCTAGTATCATGGGTGTACAATCTCGGCCCCGCCAATCTAAAGGCATCTACACTACTTAAAAAACTTAATGCAGAAGACTATGCAGATATTCCTACTAAAATCAAAAGATGGAATAAAGCAGGTGGCAAGGTATTAGAAGGACTTATAAGAAGAAGAGAAGCAGAAGCTTTACTTTTTGAAGCTAAAGACTGGGAACATGTCTAAGATAACCTTCTCAAAAGCAATAGATTGGATAAAGAGTCTTTTTGAAACAAGATATAAACTAATCGTCAGTTACAACTCGACATACGGAGATGGGGATGACCAACAGTTTATAGTAACAAAATTCTTTATAAAGAGAGATAAATACTTAAAATTCAAAACAATCAGTGGAGAAACAGTAGAAATCAGAGGAGCTGAAGGGCTCAATTATAGGATACAAGAACTATGAATCAATTTTTTATAGCAATTATAGTAGTATTATCACTAGGAAGTTGGTACCTTTGGAGTGATAATCAAACACTTCGAGAGAACAATGCCCAATTAATGGTAGCTGCAGCGACACAGGAAGAAACAATATCGCAGTTACAAAATGATATGGCACTACAAGGACAGTCTCTTTTAGAGCTACAGTCTAAAGGTCAGGAAATCCAACAAGAGATGGACAGATACTTAGACATTTTTAAGAGACATAATTTAACAAAGTTAGCGGCAGCAAAGCCAGGTCTGATAGAGACAAGAGCTAACAAAGCAACAAAGGAGGCGTTTGATGGAATTGAAGAAGACAGTCGTGACATCGATGCTGCTGATGATAGTCTCATCGTGCAGCCTACTACCAACGAAGACATTAGAGGTTAGTGCGAAACCAATCGAAAGAAAGATTATTCAACCTATCCTGCCCCGTGAAATAGACTTAAAAGAACCATATTGGTATGTGGTTTCAGATAAGAACCTTGACGAATTTCTATCGAGAGTAGAAAAAGACCAAGGTCAAGTAGTATTCTTTGCAATGTCAGTTCCAGATTATGAACTGATGGCATATAATACTCAAGAGCTCAAACGTTATATAAACGAGCTCAAAGAGGTGGTTATCTACTATAGGAAAGTAACTACCGAATAAGGAGACTAGTATGTTAGAATTCTTTCAATGGGTGCAAGCCCTAATCGCAATTGTGCCAACCATAGTGTTGGTTGCATCTGCAGTAGCGGCATTAACACCTACACCACTCGACGACGGGTGGATGAAAAAAATCTATGTTGTATTAGATTGGTGCGCACTTAATGTGGGTAGAGCAAAGGATAAGTAATGTCAGAAGCAGTAGACAATAGAAACGAGGTAAACATTGACCTCGAGAAATATATGTCACTTGTCGAGAAACTCGACGGCGCAGAAGACACTATATCCGCTCTCAAAACAGAAGCTGAAGCAGCAAGAAAGCAACTTGCTCCACCAAAAAGAAAGCTTATGGACTTGTTCTTAGATGACAATGACATAAACGAAAAGTCTATTATTGGCTTTATGTCTTTCTTTTTAATGTTCGTATTCGGAACCTGTGATTTAATTACAGCGTTTTGGGGTATGGACTTACAGATTAGTGATACTATCTACACTTCGTTTGTAGTTGTAACACTAGGAGCATTTGGTATCTCGGAAGCAGGAAAAGCCTTCGGGAAATAATTATCTCACCAGTTGGAAGTCGAGCTTACTCTTAGTTCGACTTTCACCTTTTACAATCCCTACTAAATATAAACCTCACTAAAAATAAGTCTTGACAACGGGTCGAAATTTCTGTATAATAGATTTATGAATTTATTTTACTTAGACGAAAATTTAGATATGTGTGCGGAAGCTCATGTAGACAAACATATCGTTAAGATGCCACTCGAAGCAGCCCAGCTACTTTGTACGGCAGTATGGATAGATTCAGTTCTAGGTTTCATTCCGCGAGCACTTAATAAAGAGGAAACTCGAGAACTTAATTCTCGAAAGTCAGAAATTAAACACTTGCCAATGGAAGAGAGACCTTTGACACCTTACCTTCCAATGATGTACAATCACCCTTGTACTATTTGGACTCGATCATCGCTTGATAACTTCGAATGGGTTCACTGTTATGCAAATGCCCTCAACGACGAATATTATTATAGATACGGTAAACAGCACAAATCAGTGGTGGAAGTAATCAACCGATTACCAGAACCCAAAAACATGGAAAGACTAGGAATGACGGAGTTCCTACTAGCCATGCCTGACGAGCTCAAAATGGAAGGTAATCCGATTCAGTCTTATAGAGACTACTATCACTTAGACAAAGCAACTTTTGCTAAGTGGTCACACAGAGACAAACCACATTGGTGGAATGAAGATTACGCCGACTATGAAAAAAGGATAACAGCAAAATGAAAGTAACAATCTATGGCAAACCAAACTGCACTTACTGTACTATGGCAAAGAACTTAGCAGAGAATAAGAAAGCAGAGGTAAGATATTTAACTATGGGAGAAGACTATACTGCTAAGAATTTTATGGCAGAGTTTCCCACAGCTAGAACCTTTCCGCAGATTATATTTAATGGAGAAAAGATTGGTGGCTATTCAGCATTGCTAACGCTACTAACAAACGAGGAGTAATATGAAACCTATAAAAACAAATGATGGACAAACTAGAGTTATAAACGATAGTGAAAATGTCGAAGAAAAAGTAAAAACATCTGTAAGATTGCGAAAGCAAATTAAACTACTAAAAAATAACAAAATAACCAAGATATTCAGAGCATGGAAATAACAAATAATAAATTTAAAGAACGAGAAGCACTCCTTATACTAAAAAATCACATTTTAGCAACCTATGACCAACACTATAGTATGAATAAAATTCAGGCAACTGAGTTTATATTCGACGCTGGCCATGGAGAAAGTTTCTGTTTAGGGAATATTATAAAGTATGCTCAAAGATATGGAAAAAAAGACGGCAAAAACAAACAAGACATTTTAAAAATATTACATTACGCAATTATGTTGCTAGGAGAAGAGATTGATAAAAAATAAATCCTACGAAAATCTTACTGATGTAAATATTAGAAAAGTTATAGAGCTACTTGAACAACCTAGTCCTATAACTAAAAAAGAGGCATGCGGAATTCTGAATATTAGGTATAACACGACCAGACTTCAGAAAATTATTGAAGAATGGAAGGACACACAGGAGTTCAAGGCACGAAGAAAAGCCATGAACAAAGGCAAGCCTGCAAGTAGAGACGAAATTTCTAGCGTCGCAAAAATGTATGTAGAAGGATATAATGTATCTTCTATTGCACAGTCCATTTACCGCTCCCCCGCCTTTATAAAGAATATCATTGAGAGAATTGGAATACCAATGAAACTCGCTGATTCAGATTATGAAGCCAGAAAGAGAGCGTTACTACCCGAACAATGTGTAGCTGACACATTCCACGAGGGAGAGGTAATATGGGCAATTAAAGTAAACTATCCAGCAAAGGTTATTAAGGAGTTAGACCCTGAAGAAGCTGAGGATAGAGGGTATAAATTATACCTTTGTTATACGATTGAATGTACAGACTTAAGTAAGACATTCTTTCCACATTTACCATATGCTGGAAAATACACTGCTCAACCTGCTTATGAGCTTGGTAGTTTAAGACACTTGGAGCAGTATGGAGTTAAGTTTATTTAGTATATTGTTGGCAGTTTATTTGTCATCAATAATAATGTTAATGGGGAGATTATGGTGGCCTATTCATAATTACATGAAAAGGTCTTACCCAGACCACCTAGTAACAAGATGGTGGCCTATTGTATTTATTATACAGTTAATAGGCTACACTATAGGCGCACCCTTTTTATGGGGGTGTATCGTGAATGATGAGTTGCAAGATAGGTTTATAACTAAATATCTAGTAACTATAATGGAAGGAGAATAATGAATTATTTATTTACAGCATTAATTAAAAAATTGGAAGGAGATGCAGAGGTTGCAAAGGCAAACCTACTGACATATCAGCGTAATTCTGTGGGTATCGGGGAACACCCTGATATTGTAGAAGCTATGGAGACTCAAGTGTCAAAAATAGCGGAAGCAGAAGATAAGATTAAGGCAATCAAGAAACATTTTTCATAGGATGTATAAAATAGTTCTTGACAAATCTTTCAAAATTTATTATAATATATTTATATTATGAGTGATAGATATTACCAACAAATGAAGGAAGCGACAGGGTGGGCACCCGGCATGCCTGAATTTTACAAACACAGGAGAAAACGTATGTCAACATGGACAGATGAAACAAAACAAGAAGCTATTGATATGTATGTAGAAGAAAACGCTACACCAGAGAATAGTATGGAAATAGTTGCAGACATTGCTGAGCAACTAGGACAAACACCTAATGGAGTCAGAATGATTCTTACTAAGGCTGGCGTCTATGTCAAGAAAACACCAGCAGCCAAGGCTTCAGGTGGTTCAACAGGTGGAACAAGAGTATCAAAAGCTGACGCTCAAGATGCATTGTCATCTGCTATTAGTGACGCAGGTCATGAAGTAGACAGTTCTATAGTTGAAAAACTAACTGGTAAAGCAGCACAGTATTTTGCTGACCTTATCAACAAAATAAACGAGTAATTGTTTGTACCCCGACTAGCTCGGGGTATTTTTGTATCTAAAATATTGACCTTAAGTTAAAAAGAAGAAAATTTTCAACTATTAACTAAGGAGCTATATGAAAAAGAAAGAGTTCATTGAAAAGATGGACAGAGCAGGCGACGCAATAATTACTTACAGAAGTCAAAATAGTCGCAAGTTGAAGTATAACGTGTGTACTATAGATTTTGACAATAAATACATACAATCGAAGAAAACTAGGGCAAAAAGCGGTCAACACACTGTATTATGTTTTTGTTGGGACACTGATTCCTACAGAATACTTGTGCCAGATAATGTAACAAGTATTGTACCCTTAAATAAGGTGATTAGAAATGAACCTGTATGAGGCACCAGCAAAATATGAAAAAGTTATTTCAATCAATGAAGATAACTCGGAGCAAGTAAGACTAGTAGTAAACAGTTTTAGGGGCAAAGAGTATCTACATCTTCGTAAATACTATCAAGACTTTGATGAAGAATGGAAGCCTAGCAAGGACGGTATTGCTATGTCTATTGACTTTGAGAACACAAGAGGTCTTTTTGAAGGTCTTGTAGAAATTATCTCTCTAGCGGAGTCAAGAGAAATATTAGAAAGAGAGTTTTCTGACCTTATAAACCAAACTTACCAATCATAAAATAGTTCTTGACAACTCCCCAAAATCTCTGTATAATATACTTATGATTTTAAAAGGAAGTATGAGCTACGACCAGCATGGGCGTAAAAGAAAGAACAGATTAAAGACAAAGAGGAAGTCGTCTAACCGGTCAGGACAGTGGGTTCGCCTACAGGTGCAGGATCATACCCTGCCTTCCTCACCCTCTATACCAAGTGCAGAGCCTTCACCATATAGGCCTGCCGAGGATACTTCATACAAGAAGGAAGTAAGTAAACAATATACAGTCGCTGTTGCGTATAACAAAGGTGCATACCAAGTTATACCAAGAGACGACATCAAACACATAGGCAAATAGATATGATTTTAGATTTAGTTAGAAAAGCATCAGAAGAATACTACAAAGGTTCGCCTATTATGTCAGATGAGATGTATGACCATCTCTTTAACCTAGCAAACATTGAGGATGTTGGGTACTCTGATATCTCAGAAAAACGGTTCCCGCATTTATATCCAATGTTTTCCCTACAAAAAGTTTGGGAAGGCGAAGATACGCCTGACTTTCCGTGTGCAGTAGTCACACCTAAGTTTGATGGAGCCGCGATAAGTATATTAATTGCAGATGGCAAAGTACAGAAAGTACTAACACGAGGAGATGGAAAAGAAGGATTGGATATCACTAGACTAATGTCTAAGAAGTTACCGACCTCCTTTCCTGTAACTGCTCCTATGCAAATAACAGGAGAGGTAGTCTCCCCTAAAACTATTCCCAATGCAAGAAACTATGCCGCTGGAGCATTGAACCTTAAAAGTGTTGATGAGTTTATGACTCGAGACGTAAGGTTCATTGCCTATGGCATCAATGTATACCCTACAGAAACGTATGAGTCTGACTTAGACTTTATAGAATCACTGGGATTTGATACTGTTACTTCAATAGCTGACCAAGCTGAGGACTATCCTCAAGATGGGCTTGTTATAAGAGTAAACAGTAATCAAAAGTTTGACAACTTAGGATTTACTAGTCACCACCCTAGAGGAGCGTATGCTCTGAAGAAAAGAGAGCCAGGAGTCGTTACTACATTATTAGGTGTAGAATGGCAGGTAGGTAAATCAGGTGCAGTATCTCCAGTTGCAATTCTAGAACCAGTAATGATAGAGGATGCTTTAGTTAGTAGAGCAAGTCTACATAACAAAGCTATCATAGAAGCACTTAACTTAGAGATTGGGTGTTATGTGGAAGTAATTAGAGCAGGTAAGATAATACCACAAATTGTACAGAGGATAGGATGAGTATAAAAATCGTAGAAGGAAAAAAGTTACACGAGTTTAGAAGTGATACTAGAAGAGCAGAAATATATGCCCATAGAAAAGGGTATGTAGTTAGGCTGTTTGAAAACCAAGTATGGAAAGAAGATAGAGTTATTGTAAACCATACTGAAGAGTACGCTGAAAATTGTGCAGAAAATTTTGTATCTAATATATTTTAATGGCTGGAGGAGTATACAATCAAACGTACTTCGATAATCGTCCTCTTGAAAAAGAACGGGACGGAGTTTTATACGGCGTAATTTTAGTTAATACAAAAACATGGAACCGAGAGTGTATCAAGGTAGGTATAGCTAGTGGGAAAGACTGGAGACACGTAATCAAACGAAGTCGAGGATTTAAATACTACGACTTAAGAATACAACGAACTTACCACGATACTATATATAACTGCTGGAAGTTTGAACAGGAACTTCATGCTAAGTATAAGCATGACAGCTATGCTCCAAAAATTAAGTTTGGAGGACATACAGAGTGTTTCAAAATTTCTTCCTTAATTCTTCAGGACTTCCCCAAAAATAGATCTTGACAAATGGTCAAAATCTTAGTATAATATATGTATATTTTGAGAATAAGAGATGATAACAATACCAACAGAATGTCCGAGTTGTAACACAAGTCTAAAACTTGTCAAGGATATTCTGTATTGTTTGAATGACCATTGTCCTGCTAAGTGGGACAAGAAGGTGGAGGGCTTTGCCAAACACCTTAAAATAAAAGGTCTTGGCCCCTCAACCATTCAGAAACTACAGATTCAGGATTTTCACGATCTCTACTCCTTATCGAGGGAAGAAATATCTGACTGCCTGAATTCTGAAAAGATTGCTGACAAACTGTATCTAGAAGTACAGAAGTCTACAGAATCTGGGTTGGAGGAACTTTTACCAGCATTTGGAATACCACTTGTCGGTAAGTCAATCTCTTCCAAACTCTGTGCAGTTGTAGACGATATTTCAGGTATAAACTGGGATAGTTGTCACCGAGCAGGTTTGGGGCCTAAGGCTACTCAGAATCTAATAAACTGGATTCAAGATGAGTTTTATCCGAATGAATACAACACACTACCTTTCTCTTTCAAGACGAAACAAAAAAGTGTAAAAGAGGAGAGTAAAGGAGTCGTCTGTATCACAGGTAAACTTAGTAGTTATCCGAATAAGTCAGCTGCTTTAGCAGTGCTTGAGAAAGCTGGCTATACAGTAAAAGGTACTGTAACCAACGCCGTTACAATACTGATTAACGAGAGTGGTATTGAAAGTTCTAAAACTATCAATGCTAGAAACAAAGGCGTTAAGATAATAACAAACTTAAAAAAGCTATTAAAGGAGAATTAAATGGCATTACCAAAATGGACAGACGAGAGAACTGATCAACTAGTTAACTTCGTCGGTGAAGGACCAGTCACACAAGCTCAAGTTGCAGAAGCAGCTGAAGACTTAGAGACATCAACAAGAAGTGTATCTTCAAAGTTGAGAAAAATGGGCTATGAAGTTGAATTAGCTTCATCATCAGCAAGCAAAGCGTTTTCTGATGAACAAGAAGCAACTCTACAGAACTTTGTAGAGAACAACAGCGGAACATATACATACGCTGAAATCGCAGAGAATTTCGAAGGCGGACACTTCTCAGCAAAATCAATCCAAGGTAAAATCTTATCTATGGAACTTACTGGTCATGTAAAACCAGCAGAGAAAGTTGTAACACCTAGAACTTACTCTGAAAGCGAAGAAACAACATTTATCGATATGGTAAACGGTGGTTCATTCGTAGAAGAAATTGCAGAAGCTTTAGATAGAAGTGTAAACTCTATCAGAGGTAAAGCTCTTTCTTTACTTAGAAGTGGAGACATTGGCTCTATTCCTAAGCAAAAAGTAACTAAAGGCTCTAACAAACAAGACCCTTTTGTTGACTTAGAAATTGCGTCTTTAACTGTAGACGAAATAGCAGAAGAAATCGGAAAAACTGTAAGAGGCGTGAAAACAATGCTTACTAGAAGAGGTCTAGCATGTGCAGACTACGATGGTTCAGCTAAAAAAGAAAAATCAGTTAGCTAATTAAACTAGATTAAGAGAGGGCGTTCATTCGCCCTTTCTTTTCGTTCATTTTTGGGAGAAATATGACACTAGCCTCGGCTTTACTACATCAGATACTATCTAATTCCGAAATAGCAGTTTGGACAGAACTGAAGGAACTTTATTTGCCTTCAGAATATAAGTCGCTATGGAAAATAATCAACGCACATGTCGATAGATATGGAGATTTACCTTCCTTTGAAGATTTAAAATTTGAGATTAGGGATTCCAAACTACAGGAAATGGTCTATGCGATAGAGTCAGTAGAAACCGAAATTGATGCAATGACATTGCTAGATTATCAAAAGAATGAGTTCACACAGAACGAAATTCTAACCCAAATAGATTCGTTTGTAGATGAAACAATTGCTTTTTCTACAGCGGAGGAGAACTTAGATTCACTACAAGAAATCGTGGTCGAAGTCTCCGAAAAAGTCGATACTACTCCGCCTGGAGAAAATATGGCAAAGATTGAACTGTTCGACCCCGAGGAAGAATTAGGCAAGTTTGTCACTCTAGGATTGAATAATGAGTATGATAGAGACTTTACATTTTCTCCCAAAGATTTGGTGCTAGTGGGAGGACGACGTGGTGCAGGTAAGTCTATTACATGTGCTAACTTGGCAAACAACATTTATGAGCAAGGGCGTTCAGCTCTTTACTTCACTATCGAAATGGATAGCAGACAAATTCTGCAACGTATCTGTGCGCTCGGTGCTAATGTACCAGTGAACAGACTACACAGAAAGAATCTCTCCAGAGATGAGTGGGATAGAGTAGCAAAGTGGTGGTGTGATCGTTATCAAGATAGTGGGGACTTACTCACTGATTTCTATAATCATAGAGACTTTAATGATTTACACACTAAGCTTATCAGAAATCCTCTTCGCGAGGATAAGCAGATTGAGATTATTTATGATCCAATGCTGACTATTGGTAAGATTGACGCAGTGCTTAAAACAAAAATGAATCAGTTGCCAGATGTTGGTATTATTATAGTAGACTATCTAAACCAAGTCAAACGCTCACTAGCCTCAGGTCGTCAGTATGAGTGGACAGAACAAATAGAAGTAAGTAAAACTCTGAAGTCTATGGCTCAGCAATACGAAACTATGGTGTTCTCTCCATATCAGACTGATGCTACAGGAGAAGCAAGATTTGCAAAGGGTATACTTGATGCTGCTGATGCAGCGTACAGCTTAAACGCTTGGGAACAACAGGATAACTGTATGACCTTTAGTTGTCAGAAAATGAGAAGCGCACAAATGAGAGATTTTACTTCAGAAATGGATTGGGAAACCTTACGTATAGGGCCTACATCTGTTATGAATCCTGAAGATAGACAGGAAATGAAAGAGAGCATGAGTACAGGAGAAGCTATCAATGACATGTAGAGTAGGATTTACATGTGGAGCATTTGATCTCTTACATGCAGGGCATATAGTAATGCTCAGAGAAGCAAAGAGTAATTGCGATTATCTAATAGTAGGGTTACAAACTGACCCAACCATAGATAGACAAGAGAAAAATAGCCCTATACAGTCTGTATATGAAAGGTATATACAACTTAGAGGGGTAAAGTACATAGACGAAATCATTCCATATGATACAGAACAAAGTCTATTAGACTTATTAGAAGCTACAGAAATACATCTTCGTTTTGTCGGAGAAGATTATGTAGACAGAGAATTTACAGGAAAAGGGTTACACGAAGTTTTTTACACAAGTAGGCAACATTCTTTTTCAACAACACAATTAAGGAACAGAGTAAATGAGAATAGCAGTAACAGGTAGTAACGGATTTATAGGTAAGTGCTTAGTTGAGAAGCTAAAGACTACAGAGCATGAAGTACTAGAGTTAGACATACATAATTGGGATATTCAAAATATTCCTCGTGATGGAAGTGGTATTGAACAGCATTGGCTAATGTATGATTGTGTTGTGCATCTAGGAGGACTAGTAAAAGTTGGGGAAAGTGTATGTAAACCTTCAAAGTATTACAACACAAACATAATGGGAACTAAGAGAGTAATTGATGCCTTCCATGGCGCAAAGTTTATCTTTGCTTCTACCGGTGCTGCATTTAATCCAACTTCCCCTTATGCAAAATCTAAACTACTTGCGGAAGATATTGTAAAAGCTGAATGTAAAGAATATACTATATTTAGATTTTATAATGTAGGAGGACGAAACCCTACAAACCCTGAAGGATTACATGCTGCTACAGTTAATGCATGTGGAACAGGACTCTTTACCATATATGGTAATGATTACAATACAAAAGATGGGACGTGTGTAAGAGACTATGTCCATGTAGATGATTTATGTGATGCAATAATGAGAGCAATACATGAGCCAGGTGCAATGACAGATTACGAGCCTTTAGGTTCTGGACATTCTTACACAGTCTTAGAGTATGTAAATGCTTTCTTAGAGGAAAATGGACCAAAGTTCAAAGTAGAATACGGACCAAGAAGGGCAGGAGACAATGAATCCAGTCAAGTTCCTCGCATGAGTAAATTTATGAAACCAAAGAAAACTATTAAGGATATAGTAAAAATATGATATTATATACAGAAAAACAATTACAGACAGCTTACATACTTTATGTAAGAAGTCTACACGAAAACAATCAAATATTTGGAAACTATCAAATGGATATACCATCGCTAGAGGAATTTAGGTTGATATACGAAGCAGAGATAGAGCTAGAGTATAATGGAGAAAACTTACACTAATGGAAGCAGTAAACTTATTAGTAGAGAAAGGAATAGACTATGAGCTGTCAGGAAAAGATGCAGTAGTAAAATGTCTTAGCCCAGACCATGATGATGGCAATCCAAGTATGAGAATTGACAAAGTTACTGGAATGTTTCACTGTTTCTCATGCGGGTTTAAAGGTAATTTATTTACTTTCTTTGGCGCACCTCAATCTCCATTAGAAATTAAAAGATATATGTTAAAAGAGAAGATTGCAGAGAAGAAAGCTTCATCAGTAGGAATTAAAATGCCAGCAGGTGCAGTAATGTATAACGGAACACTAAGAAACATAAGTGCAGATACATTGAAAATATGGAGTGCATTTACTTGGGAAGATGGAGATAAGTTTGCAGGTAGAGTTATATTTCCAATAAGAGATATAACAGGTAAAACAGTTGGATTGATAGGAAGATTATTGAGAGATGATCCAACAAGACCAAAGTATCATCTTTATCCACCAGGATTAAAGTTACCATTATGTCCTGCAAAACCAAAAATGATACAAAATAGAATTATATTAGTTGAGGGAATATTTGATGCTCTTAACTTATGGGACAAAGGGTTAAAGAATACAGTCTGTTGTTTTGGAACACAGTCTGTAGATTGGGTTAAACTATCTATTCTTAAGATGCAAGGAGCAACAGGAGTAGATATTATGTTTGATGGAGATGAAGCAGGTCAAGTCGCAGCTACGAAAGTAGAAGGTATATGCGAAACTCTAGGCATGGCACATCAAACAATTAAATTAAAACCGGGCAACGATCCGGGCAACTTCACTAGAGAAGGAGTTAGTAGACTAAAGAGAAGATTATATGGGTAGTATGAAAACACAAGAAGTGGTAGATATAAAAAATGCTTGTCCTGAATGGACGAATCAAGATTTAAAACCACTTAATCACCAAGGTGCAGAAGTACCTGGGTACATGATAGCAAAAGATGGAGTTGTAATTAACTACAACGTAAAGAAAGAAGGAACACCTTTGACTTGGTATGGAACTGGGCCACATGGTAATAAATATCCTTCAGTTGGACTGAAACTTCCTGCGAGTATACTTAAGTATGTAAACAAAGAAGCAGGAAACTACTGTGAAAGAACAGACACAGTAAAGAGAGTAGTAAGACTCCATGTATTAGTAATGGACAGTTGGGTAGGTTTAGAGGACTGTCCCGAAGAATTAAGACCCTATTGGAATAATTTTGATGAGAACTTAAGAAGTATCTTAAGACCTTTCTTCAACGTAGACCATATAGATGATAACAAACACAATCCACACGTAAGTAATTTACAGTATGTATGTCCTAAGGACAACCACTGGATTATAAAAGGTGGACACGCACCAAACCTACAGCTAGGTAATGGTGTATACACAAAAGACAAGGAGATAGAATGGCTAAAGTAGCATTAATAGAAGCAAAACCGTCAAGGACTGACTTTATAGGTCACTTTGATAACTTATTTGAATTTGATAGATATTCGCTATCATCAGATGGAACAATAAAGAAAGTATTAAAAAGAGATGTAGATATAGAAATAGATATAGACAGCTATGACTGGATTATTTTAGTAGGCTCAGAAGCCCTAAAGTATTACACAAACGTTACTTCAATTATGGAGTATAGTGGTAAAGTTGTAGATGATAAATTTATTCCTGTAATGAACCCAGCTATGATTGCTTTCAAACCAGAAGTAAAAACATTATGGGAAGATTCAAAGAAAAGTATCACAGAGTATATAGCGGGAACAAAGAAAGTAGTAACGATAGATGAAAGTATTGCTTTTGGAATAACAGATAGTAGAGAAGCAAGTAGATTCATTATAAAAGCTAGAGATAGTGAAAGTGAATATATTGCTCTTGACTCAGAGACATCAGGACTCTATCCTAGAGATGGATATATGATTGGTATTAGTTTGAGCTATGACGGTGAAACAGGTGCATATATAAACTGTGACTGTATTGACGCAACATGTGAAGCTCTTTTGCAACAAGTCTTCGATAAAAAGATAGTAGTATTTCATAATGCAAAGTTTGACGTATCGTGGTTTGAGTATCACTTTAAGTTTAACTTTCCTAGATTTGAAGACACAATGCTACAGCATTATCTAATAGATGAGAACCCAGGAACTCATGGACTAAAACAATTGTCTCTCAAACATACTAAGTATGGAGACTATGAGAAGCCTATGTATGACTGGATAGCTGACTATAGAAAGACAAATGGTATACTAAAAGCAGATTTCAGTTGGGATATGATTCCATTTGACATCATGAAAACTTATGCTGGTATGGATGCAGTTTGTACCTATATTTTGCATGGCAAGTTCAAGAAAGCTTTAGATACTAATAAGAGACTTACTTGGGTATATGAGAATATCTTAAAACCTGGGTGTAGATTCTTAATTGATGCTGAAAACAATGGAGTACCTTTTGATACAGATAGACTAGTAAGTTCACAAACACTTATGGCAGATGTTATCGAAGATGCTGCTCAAAAACTAGATAAGTATAAAGAAGTACAAGACTACAAAACAAATACAGGAGACTTCAATCCTAACTCAACAAAACAATTGAGAGAGTTATTATTTGACTATATTGGGTTAGAGCCTACTGGAAAGAAAACAGGAACTGGAGCAGATAGTACTGATGCAGAGAGCTTAGGCAATCTTGCAGAAGAGCATCCAGTTCCCCAACTCATTCTGAATGTTAGACAGAATGTAAAAATAAAAACAACTTATATTGATAAAATTATACCCGCACTAGATAGAGATGGAAGATTGCGTACGAACTTTAATCTTCATGGGACTACATCAGGTCGTCTATCATCAAGCGGTAAATTAAATATGCAACAGCTGCCTCGTGATAATCCTATAGTAAAGGGTTGTATGAAAGCGAAGCCTGGCAACAAAATAGTTGCAATGGACTTGACAACTGCAGAAGTATATTGTGCAGCTGTCTTAGCTAAAGACTACAACCTTATGGAAGTATTCAAGAGTGGAGGCAACTTTCATAGTAATATTGCAAAGTTAGTCTTTGAACTTCCATGTGAGGCAGATGAAGTTGCAGAACTATACCCAATGGAAAGACAGGCTGCTAAAGCTGTGACATTTGGTATAATGTATGGTGCTGGTCCAAAAAAGATCAGTTGGCAAGTAACAAAAGATAGTGGTAAACTTTTTACCGTATCTGAAGCTAAAGAGGTGATTGATGACTACTTTAAACAGTTCTCAGCACTTCGTAAGTGGATTGATAATTCTCAAAACTTTATTCGTGACAATGGTTTTATTTACAGTCACTTTGGAAGAAAAAGAAGATTACCAAATGTTGCCTCGAAAGATAAAGGCGTTGCCTCTCATGAAGTGAGATCAGGACTAAATTTTCTAGTTCAATCTGTTGCTTCTGATGTAAACTTACTCGGAGCAATCGATACACATAATGAAGTGTTAGAAAAGAAAATACCTGCTAAAATATTTGCGTTAGTGCATGACTCAATATTAGCAGAAGTAAAGGAAGAAGCAGTAGAAGAATACTGTGAAATCCTACTAAGAAACATGCAAAAGGATAGAGGACTCTCAATACCAGACTGCCCAGTAGGGTGTGACTTTGATATTGGTGATGATTACTCTTTCGGCAAGTTTGAAAGTAAATATGGTGTATGATAAGATTAAGTTTCCTGTCTATGTCGTAGGCACAGATGATATTGACTTAATTGATGGACTACTTGTAGCCGATGGGCAAATTCTTGATGATAAAAATATGTCAGGTAAGAATCTTGCGATGCGTAGACTACAGAGTCCTATGAAAGGAATCTATCCACTCAAGTATATGATTGATACGATTCCAGATTTAATACGACACCGTGGTAAAAATTATATAGATAGTAATGGAAAATATTTTCAACTTGAAAAAACAAAAACAAGTCCCATTAAGTACCACAAAATGGGCAAGATAGAAGGTAAGGGTAATGCAGCACTCGTATGGTGCTTAAACATTCCCTTTCCCTTTGTCTGCAAAAGACCGCCGAAATTAGAAGAAACTTGGGCAGGAATATTATATAGAAACGGACTTCCTTGGGAACTATGGGAGTTTAGTAAAGAAAGGAAAAAAGAAACATGGCGAAAGATTTAATAGAAGATTTAAAAAATGGCATATGCCTAGTAACTTATCGTAGTTTAAACTCTAATAAAGAAAAGGAGTTTGAAGCTACATTGATGCCGGAGCATATACATAATAATACATCTCTTAATCAAAGAGAAGATACAGATAAGATTCTCATGTACAACTGCACTTTTGAGAAGTGGGAAGACATAGATAAAGATACAATTTTAGGGTGGATAAAGCTATGAATCAAGTAATTAAAGTACCTTATTGGTGGTGGGACGGAGCATTAGAACCTGAGTTATGTGATGCAATCGTCTCTATAGGAAATAGATTAGAACTTAGTACTGCAGGTATAAAGAATGAGAGAGAAATAGATAAAGATTATAGAACAACACAAGTAGGATTCTTTTCTTCAGGTCATTGGGTTCAATCAATAACAGATAAATTTGTAAAAGAAGCTAATAGAGGAGCAGAATGGAATTTTGATTTAGATTCTAGTGAATTAGTGCAGTATGGTAAGTATGCTATAGGTTGCTTTTATAAAGAGCATAGAGATTGTGACGTGGAAAAGTATGAAAACAGAAAGCTTTCTATTAGTGTTCAGCTAACAAATGAAGAAAGATATAATGGTGGAAATTTTAAACTTAAAGACTATTATGGGCAAGAATTAATACTCCCAGAAGGTCTTCGTAATCAAGGATCAATTATAGTATTTCCTTCTATGCTTTTACATGAAGTCACAGAAGTACGTGCAGGTACTCGACATTCTCTAGTACAATGGCATAGTGGGCCGGAATTTAAATAATGAAAGCAGTTATAGGTAACAGAATATTCATGGAAGTTCCTGCAGATCTTCGTGCAGATATTGATAAAGAACTCACATATTCAATTGCACCAAGAAACCCACAAGATCCACCTTTTATTATAAAGAATATGGGACTTATAAAGGGAGGGCTAATTTCTATGCCCAGTGGGCGAACGGACTTAATCCCAAATGATTATAATATAATCGATAGAAGAGTTGATACGGAAATAGAATTTCCAGAGTTTACGTTTACTCTACGACCTTCCCAACAAGACGTATATGACGAAGTAGAAGACTGTGCTATAATAAACGCATGGGTCAGCTGGGGAAAGACTTTTACAGGTTTAGCTATTGCTTCAAAACTTAAGAGAAAAACATTGATAGTTGTCCACACAATTGCATTAAGAAATCAGTGGGCAAAAGAGGTAGAGAAAGTCTTTGGAATACAAGCCGGAATTATTGGTAGTGGAAAATTTGACACAGATAGTCCAATAGTAATTGGAAACATACAAAGTCTTTACCGTAAAATGGATGAGATAAAAAAAGAGTTCGGGACAGTCATACTTGACGAGATGCATCACATCTCAAGTCCAACTTTTAGTAGAATTATCGACAAAATGCATAGTCGATATAAAATAGGTCTAACAGGAACATTAGAAAGAAAAGATGGTAAGCACGTGGTATTTAGAGATTACTTTGGACACCACGTTATAAAACCACCTAGAGAAAACTATATGACTCCTGTTATTGACATAATTAAATCCGAGGTGCGTTTCATGGATGGAGCGCGTACACCTTGGGCGAATAGGATTAACCACTTGGTTTCACAAGAAGAATATGTGCATAGCATTGCAATGATTGCATCTGCTTATGCAGCCAAAGGACACAAGGTTCTGGTAGTAAGTGATCGAGTCTCTTTGCTAAAGACTTGTGCTAGACTAAGTGGTGATTCTGCCGTATGTATTACAGGCGAGTTAGAACATGAACAAAGGGAAATATTATTAGAAAGTGTAAAAGATTCTAAAGATATTCTCTATGGTACACAAGCTATATTCTCAGAAGGAATATCTCTTGATGTATTGAGTTGTTTAGTTTTAGCAACCCCAATCAATAACGACCCTTTACTCACGCAGTTAATCGGCAGAGTTATTCGTAAGAGAGAAGGAAAAAGACAACCCATAGTAGTAGATATACATCTACGCGGGAAAACTGCTACTAAGCAAGCAACCGCTAGACATGGGTTTTACATTAAACAGGGCTATGAGGTTAGAGTTTTATAAATTCGTTAACCGAGTAGATCAGAAAAATAATGCTTGACAACAAGTTCAAATTTTGTTATAATATATGATATTGTATAATTGGAAAAAGATTCTAAAAGAGACAAACGGTAGTACCAAAGACATCATGGTTATTCTTGATATCTTAACGTACAGAATACCGCCTTCAAACTATTATGACCCCAAGTTCAAATTTTGGACTAAAAAGTGGGGAGGACATAGTTACCTCTTAAATCCTAAAGCATTATTTATACAGCGGAGATTTTTCTCCGACAAAGAGATTGTGGAATATGCAGGTGTCGCATCATTTCGCAGTTATAACCACTATGTGGTAACAAAAGACACCACACTGGACCTCATAAGGTACCCACTGAGTGAGGATATAATATTAAACAATAGATTACTTAGAATAGAAGATGACAAGATTCACTTCAAATTCGAAGAAATCACAGACTTAAAGGAATTAAAATGGCAATAAAATTTAATCAGACTAAAGGCGAAGCTAAAAAAGAAAGAGCAGAATCCTACGCATATGCAGGAAAAGAAGACCACCACGTAAGACTAGTGGGCGACTTATTACCTAGATACGTGTATTGGGTTAAAGGTGAGAATGGGAAAAATATCCCTATGGAATGTTTAGCTTTCGACAGAAACACAGAAACTTTCAACAATAAAGAAAAAGATCATGTACAAGAATACTTTACCGACCTAAAATGTGGTTGGTCTTATGCAATTCAATGTATTGACTACGGTGATAACACAGTAAAGATCTTTAACTTAAAGAAAAAGTTATTCGAGCAAATTACTGTAGCAATGGAAGATCTAGGGGATCCTACTGACCAGACTACAGGATGGGATGTATTCTTCAAAAGAAAGAAAACAGGACCAAATCCATATAATGTGGAGTATCAGTTACAAGCACTTAAGTGCAAACCTAGACAATTAGATGACAATGAGATGAAACTTGTTGAAGGTCTAAGATCTATGGATGAAGTATTACCAAGACCTACACCTGAGATACAACTTGAACTTCTTAAGAAGATAACACAAGTTGATGGTGAAGTTGATAGTGATATATCCGACGAGTTCGACGTATCATAATATGATTTTATTTACAGCAGATTGGCACATTAAATTAGGACAAAAGAATGTACCGGCAGCTTGGGCTTGCTCAAGGTACCAACTATTCTTTCAACTGATAGAAGATGTAGTAAACGATAATGACGTTTCATTGCATATCATTGGAGGAGATCTATTCGATAGAACTCCTTCTATGGACGAGCTAACTCTTTACTTTGATTTTGTAAAGAGTGCTAATGTTAAAACCATTATATATGATGGCAACCATGAAGCTACTAGAAAAAATAAAACATTCTTTAGTAATTTAATAAGAGTTACTAACGAACTTAATCCACTTGTAACAGTAGTTACAGAAACATACTACCAAGATGACTGGTGTATTCTGCCCTATGCAGATTTACACAAGAAAGGTAGTATAGAACAAATAGATAGTGAATATCTATTTACTCATGTGAGGGGTGAGATACCCCCTCATGTGACACCTGAAGTAGACTTAGAAAGATTTGATAAGTTTGATACGGTTTTTGCAGGGGATTTACATTCTCATGAGAATACTCAAAGAAATATTGTATACCCAGGCAGTCCAATGTCTACAAGTTTTCACAGGAACAAAATTAAAACAGGCTATATTCTTATTGAAGAAGCCCATAGATCAAATGGATTTAAGTGGAGTTGGAAGTGGGGAGAGTTTAAACTTCCTCAACTCTATCGTAAAACTGTAACAAGTACAGATGATATGATAGCAACTGACTTTGACCATACAATATATGAAATAGAAGGTGATGTAACAGACCTTGCTAATATTAAGAACTCAGATTTATTAGACAAAAAGTTACTAAAAAAGACAAGTGAATCTACCTTGGCACTAGAGAAAGAAATGACCATTGAAGAAGAGCTTGCAATGTACTTTAAAGAAGTACTAACCTTAGATAGAGAAAAAATTAGTAAAGTAATAGGAGTATTTAGTGATTATTCTAAAAACGTTGAAGTGGAGTAACTGTTTCTCATATGGAGAGAATATAGAGTTAGACTTAAGACAGTCAACTTTAACACAGTTAGTCGGAACAAATGGTGTAGGCAAATCGTCTATCCCTTTAATACTAGAAGAAGTATTATTTAACAAGAACAGTAAAGGTGTCAAGAAAGCTGATATACCTAATAGATACGCAAATAAAGGATATAGTATTAATCTTACCTTTTCTGTTGACGATAAAGACTACGAAATTGATGTAAAAAGAAAAAGTGGAATTAAGTGTAAATTATATGAGAATGGAAAAGATATTTCATCCCATACAGCAACAAATACATATAAGACTGTAGAAAACCTATTGAATATAGATTTCAAAACATTTACACAGTTAGTGTATCAAAATACTAATGCTAGTTTACAGTTCTTAACTGCTACTGATACTAATAGGAAGAAGTTCTTAATTGACTTATTAAATTTGGATCAATATGTGCAGTTTTTTGAGATCTTCAAAGAAGAGTCAAGGATTTCATCACAGGATTTAGCAGGACTAAATGGAAAATCTAGTCAGATTATTTCATGGTTAGACAATAACAAATCGATAGACATGACACTACTTCCGAAGATAAATCTACCAAAAATCGAAGAAAAAGATGAAGAAGAATTACGTTCATTGATGATAGAACTTTCAAATATCTCTGAAAATAATCAAAAAATCTCAAGAAATAATCATTGGAAGTCAGAGTTGGAACTAATAAATATCTCTAAGTTCCAGGATATTGTAGCAAATGGTGCTAAGCAAGATACTTCATTCTTTAATGAGTCTTTAGGTACGTGGAAATCAGAACTTGCTCAAGAAGTAAATATGAGAAATAAGTACGAAAAACTAAAAAATAGTGATGATGCAGAATGTCCAACATGTGAACAGCCTATAGATTTAAAATTTATACAAGAGCAGTATGATAAGCACAATGAAACTGCAACATATATGGGTACAGAAATTAAAAAAGTACAAGAAAAGATAGCTGCAGCAGAAGAAAACAACGCTAGACTTCATCATGCAGATAATATGGTAGATGAGTGGGAGATGATTTACAAAAGTATTAATCAGAAACTACCTTCACAAGTTATAGACAAAGGTAAGTTAGAGGACAGAATAACTGTACTTAAAACAGGAATACAAGCCGAAAGAAATGAGCTTAAAAAAATAATAGAAAAGAATAGTGAAGTAGACAAACATAATACAAGGGTAGGTATTATACAGGAACAGACAGAAGGTTTCGAAACACAGCTAGAGGAAGTAACAAACGATATAATTATCGAAGAAGAAAAGAATACTTATTTAGAAGTATTAAAGAAAGCCTTTAGCACAAATGGACTCTTAGCATACAAGATAGAGAGTCTAGTAAAAGATTTAGAAGAATTGGCAAATAAATATTTAGCAGAACTTTCTGATGGCAGATTTAACTTGCAGTTTGTAATTAACAACGATAAGTTAAATGTAGAGATTGATGATAATGGTAAACCAGTAGAAATACTAGCATTATCAAGTGGTGAACTCGCAAGAGTAAACATCGCAACTCTTATTGCTATTAGAAAACTGATGGCGAGTATCTCAAAGTCAAGAATAAATATCTTATTCTTAGACGAGGTAACTCAAGCCTTAGACGAGCAAGGAAAAGAGAAAGTAGTAGAGGTTTTGTTGGGAGAAGAAGACTTAAATACTTTCATGGTGTCGCACGGTTGGACACACCCCTTGTTATCTAAAATAGAAGTAATTAAAGAAGAAAATATGAGTTATTTAAATGACGGATAGTAGAGCAAAAGGAGCAAGAGGTGAGTATCTAGTAAGAGACATGCTTCGTAGACATACACAGTTAGAGTTTGAACGAATCCCCGCATCTGGTGCATTGCACTATTTGAAAGGAGATATATACGTTCCACATAAACACAATATATTCTGCATAGAAGTGAAGAATTATAAAGATTCACACTTTAATGATAAGATATTTACTAGTAAAAGTAATGAGTGGATGAAGTGGTGGAGCAAGATATGTAAACAAGCACATGACGGAGATCAAGAACCTCTACTCTTTTTTAAGTATAATCGTTCTAAAATATTTGTTGCCACAGTACGCAAACCTGAAGTTTGCAAACGATATATGTATGTCAACTGGGTAGGAGCATATGTGGCTCTTGCTGAAGATTGGCTAGAACAAGAAAAGGTGGTATTTACAAATGGCGATAAAATTTACAGACCATGGGAACCCGATTCCGAATGGGAACTTATTGATAGTTGATGGGTTCAACATTATATGGAGATGGATCCATGCAAAAAAATATGATTTTCAGTTTGATTTCGTAAGAACTGTGGAGTCGTTAGCAAAGTCATACGACTGTGGGAATATAGTAGTATTAGGTGATGGCGGAAGTCATTATCGTAAAGAAATATATCCTGAATATAAGGCTAACAGAACAGAAAAACTTGCAGACCAAACAGAAGAAGAAAAACAACAATTCCAAGAAGTATTAGAGGAGTTTGACTTAAGTCTTAGAACTTTTCAAGAACGAGGAATACCAACACTCCGCTTTGGTGGAGTAGAAGCAGATGACATTGCTGCTTACATAGTCCAAAAACGAGAGGACTATAATATAAATGAAATATGGTTAATTTCCTCAGACAAAGACTGGGACTTATTAGTCCAAGACAATGTCTCACGATTCTCTACAGTTACAAGAAAAGAAACTACATTAATGAATTGGGATGAACACTATGAAGTAGCTCCAGAGATGTATTTAACTTTCAAGTGTTTAACAGGAGATAAAGGAGATAATATTCCAGGGATTAAAGGAATAGGCCCTAAGAGAGCCGCCCAGATTATAGAACAATATGGCGACATATATGACATATACAATTCATGTCCTATTGATAGTCGTTATAAGTTTATAGATGAATTAAATAGTAACAAAGAAAAATTATTACTTAATGTTGAACTTATGGATTTAGTAGAATATTCAGAGACAGCAATAGGTAAACATACAAAGGTCGTAGACGACATTTTAGGGAATTATATATGAAATTAGATTATAGTAGAGATAAATTACTAACAGAGTTTAGTAAGATTACATTAAGGGATCGATATATGCTCCCAGGAGAGGAAAGCCCTCAAGAAGCATTTGCTCGGGCTGCAGACGCCTTTGCGGATGATGAAGACCATGCACAGCGTATTTATGATTACGCTAGTAAAATGTGGTTTATGTTTGCAACCCCCGTTCTATCAAATGGTGGAACTAAAAGAGGGTTGCCAATAAGTTGTTTTCTTAATTATGTAGAAGACAGCAGAGAAGGAATTACAGATCATTTCACTGAAAATGCTTTTTTAAGTAGTTTTGGTGGAGGTATCGGTGGATATTGGGGAGATGTTCGTTCAGCAGGAACAAAAACATCTAAAGGCTCAGAATCCACAGGCGTAGTTCCGTTTTTAAAAGTAGTGGACGCAGAAATGTTAGCGTTCAGCCAAGGTATAACTAGACGGGGGAGTTATGCAGGTTATATGGATATTAGTCACCCCGAAGTAGAGGAGTTTTTAGATGTTAGAAAACCTACTGGCGGGGATAGCAACCGTAAGTGTCTTAACCTTCATCATGGTATTATCGTTTCAGATAAGTTCATGGAGAAGATCCATCTCGCAACAAAAGAACAAGGATATGACGACTCGTGGGAACTAGTAGACCCGCATAGTAAAGAAGTCAAAAAGATTGTTTCAGCGAGAGCACTTTGGGTTAAAATCCTCCAAAATAGAATGGAATCAGGAGAGCCTTATATAATGTTTGAAGATGCTGTAAATAATAATTTACCTGAGTTTCAAAGGAAAAAAGGTTTAAGAGTTCATCAAAGTAATTTATGTAGTGAGATTACTCTTGCTACTAACGAGGAAAGAACAGCAGTATGTTGTCTTTCTAGTGTTAATTTAGAATTTTTTGATGAGTGGAAAGATGTACCCGCATTTATTCCAGACCTTGTAAGGTTCCTTGATAATGTACTAGAATATTTTATTCATAATGCTCCCGAGTCTCTAAGTAAAGCAAAGTACAGTGCTAAGAGAGAAAGAAGTATCGGGTTAGGTGCAATGGGATTCCATGCTTACCTACAAAAGAACATGGTACCGTTTGAAGGTGCTATTGCTTCTGCATTTAATGATGAAATATTCACACACATAAAAAGTCAAGCAGACAAAGAAACTAGAAGATTAGCAGTTGAAAGAGGGGCTTGTCCCGATGATGATTCTTGCACAGTAAGAAATGCTCATTTACTCGCAATTGCTCCTAACGCTTCTTCTAGTATTTTATGTGGAAACACAAGTCCAAGTATTGAACCTTTTAGAGCAAATGCGTTTACGCAGAAGACTAAATCAGGTTCTAACTTATTAAAGAATAAATACTTGGATGCATTATTAATGCAAAAAATAGGACATGCAGGAGTTTATGACGAAACTTGGAGAAGTATAGTTGTAAACAAAGGAAGTGTTCAACACTTAGAATGTCTTACAAATGAAGAGAAAGATGTATTTAAAACAGCAGTTGAAATAAACCAGTCATGGATTATAGAGCATGCTGCACAAAGACAGGAGCATATCTGCCAAGCTCAATCATTAAATCTATTCTTTCCACCCGATGTAACTAAGGCAGAGTTACATAATGCTCATATGTTAGCGTGGGCAAAAAATTTAAAAACGCTTTACTATTTACGTTCAGAAGCTATATCAAGAGCAGATGAAGTATCTAATCAAGCAAAGAGAGAAATAATATTTGAACAATCAGATTGTTTAAGTTGTGAGGGATAAATTATGAGTTTATTAGATGAAAGAAATTATTACAAACCTTTTGACTACTCGTGGGCTTATGAAGCCTACAAGAAGCAACAACAAATGCATTGGATGCCAGAAGAAGTACCATTACAAGATGACATAAAAGACTATAAAGAAAAATTAACTCCTGAAAACAGAGACTTAATTGACAACATTTTTAGATTTTTTACACAAGCGGACGTAGATGTTTGCTGTGGTTATGCTAAGCATTATTTACCTACATTTAAAGCACCAGAAGTGAGAATGATGTTAGTAAGTTTTGCTGCTATGGAAGCGGTACACCAAGATGCATATTCGTTGTTATTAGAAACATTAGGAAAAGAAGACAGTATTTATCAAGAGTTTATGGATATTCAAGCTATGGCAGAAAAGCATGAGTACTTATCAGACTTTAATATGAATACAAAACATGATATTGCTAAAACAATGGCAGTATACAGCGGATTTACAGAAGGAGTACAACTATTTAGTAGTTTTGCTATTCTTTTAAATCTACCAAGACATGGACTTATGAAAGGTATGGGACAAATTGTTACATGGTCTATTCGTGATGAAACACTACATGTCGAAAACGTATCAAAACTTTTTAGAGAGTTTATTGCAGAGAATCCTGAGTTATGGACAGACAAGTTAAAGTATGAAATTTACTGTGCTGCTGAAAGAGTAGTAGAGTTAGAAGATAAGTTTATTGATGTTTGCTTTGAAAAAGCAGATATACCTGACCTTACTGCAAAGGAAGTAAAAGAGTATATTCGTTATATTGCGGATAGAAGATTACTAGGATTAGGCATGAAAGCTATATTCCATAGCACTGAAAACCCTCTGCCATGGATTGATACACAAGTAAATGCAGTTGAGCATACCAACTTTTTTGAGAACCGTGCTACGGAGTATGCAAAAGCTAGTACACAAGGTAACTGGCAAGACATTTTTGTTTAAGGAGAAATTATGACAGAAGAAAACAAACCACAAACTATCACATTGGATGACAAAGAGTATATAATTGATGATTTATCAGACAAAGCTAAATATGTGATTGAGCTAATGACGAGTCTACAGAATAAGGAAAGAAACCTTTTAATGGAGATGGATCAAATAAAAGCTGCACAAGAGAATTTAGTAGCTAGATTTAAATCAGAAGTAGAAGATGCTTAAAGAATTCTATATAAATTTAGATAGATGCCCCTGGAAGCGAGAGCACATGGAGAAAAACTTTCCTAGAGCTACTCGTGTTCCGGCCGTGGATGGAAGGGTAGAAACTGTAGAAAGTATTCTACCTTACTGGGCAGATCGTGAGTGGAGAGACCCTAATTGGAATCGTAGACTTACACAAGGAGAAATTGGTTGTATACTATCACATATAGAAGTATGGAAAAAGATTGTAAAACTAAACGAACCTGTAATAATACTAGAAGATGATATAAAAATAGTAGAAGAGGATTATAATCTTCTTGTTGAAACACAACTACTAAAGTATGATTTTGTCTATCTAGGTAAAAGACCTGTAGAAAATAGTATAGAACCTATTGAAATTAACGAAACTCTAGAAATACCTGGATTTTGTTATTGGACTTGTGGTTATGCTATAAAACCAAATGTGGCACAAGCGTATTTAAATTATTTTAAAGATAACCCTCTTATACCAGCAGACGAAATAGTACCTATGGCTATAGGAAAACAGAAGAATCCTACCTTACAGGCTAAATGGACTAGTAAAGTATTTAGTTCTGTTGCCTGGAAGAAAGATGTTGTTACTCCAAGATCTATTGCATATAGTGAAACAGACACAGAAGTACCAGAAGAAATTTTCCCTAATTATCAGTTTAGTATAATTACTGTTGGGGATGATATAGAGAAAGTAAAACCCTTAATGGAGTCTACTACTTATCCAATTAAAAATATTGGAGAAGGTGTAGTATGGAAAGGTGGTACAATGGAAGGGCCTGGTGGCGGACAGAAAATTAATATGATGAAAGAGGAGTTAAAAAACTACCAAGATCAAGATATAATTATGTTTGTAGACGGCTTTGATTGTTTTATAAATGCAGATATTGATGAGATACTAAAAAGATACTTTAGCTTTAGAAAAGAGTTAGTATTTTCAGCAGAAAAGCTCTGTTGGCCTGACCAGAATATTGCGGATCAATTCCCCGAGACAGGAGGATATAAGTACTTAAATAGTGGAACTTACATTGGAACAGTAGGTGCATTAAAAACTTTATTTGAAAAAGATGTAGAAGACCATGCAGATGATCAACTATATGTGCAACTAGAATATTTAAGTAATAAACATGACATGGTATTAGATTGGGAAAGTTATATATTCTTTTGCCTATCTGGAGTTGAAGAAAGTATTGCAGTTAATGAATGGAGCCAGCTAGTAAATACTGATACTAATTGTACAAGTTGTGTGCTGCATGGAAATGGTGGAGAATATACAAAAGAAGTATATTGGAACTTTGTTCATGATTTACAGGACAGTCAGTACACTTTCTATGTCCCAAAATATATGCAAAAAGATGTTGAGTACATAGATAAAGATATGATTTTAATTAAAAATCTATTATCACCTGAGTTTTGCAGTGATTTAATTGAAGAATGTAACTCTATAGGTGGATGGGAATCACTTCCAAACGATAAGTTTCCTGCACAAGAAATACGTTTAAGATATATGGATAGACAAAAATTTTATAAAGCATTTGAAAAAGCGTATTATGATAAGATAGAACATATTACTGAAGGGTACTGGGCAGCATTAAAGATGTATGGTATTCGTGATTTATTTGCAATGAGATACTCTCTAGATACACAAACAAAATTAAACTTACACCATGATATGAGCTTAGTAAGTGGTAGTATGAAATTAAATAATGACTTCGAAGGGGCGTTTCTTAACTTCCCTAGACAGAATATTACAAATTTAGATCACGATATAGGTTCTATGGTTTTATGGCCAGCATCAGTATCACACCCACATGAGTGTACAGAACTAAAATCAGGAACTAAGTATAGTTTAACTCTCTGGAGTTCTAGAGAAGAAGGAGATGTATATTGATTATTGTAGATGATTTTATAACAGATATGGATTTACTTGCTAAAATTAATAATAGCGAGGAGTTCTGGGAACCTGGGTATAGTTGGTATAGTAAGGACGCTCCAATCAGTGCACTTCGGCACGAATTGATACATGCTATATGGGATCGCTTTGACAAGCCCGAATTTGTCGGGTATGAGCATTGGACGGGAAGTTACTCTGCAGGAGATCGCAAAGAAATCAAAGACTATGATGGAAACTTTTATCATTTAAAAAGACACTTTGATAAAGAAGAAGACTTATGGCACGATACAGGGGAGGTAGTCTCTCCTGCTATTGGTACAATTTTTTACCCTTGTAAAGAGAATGATGAGATTGAAGGTGGTAAATTGATTGTTTGGAATACAAAAACAGAAGAAATAATTGATGATTATGAGTTAATTGCTCCTAAATATAATCGGCTTGTAATATTTGATGCAGGCCAGTTACATGGTGTTCAAATGGTAAAAAAGGGTACAAGAAAAGCAATCGCTATTAATCTGTGGGCTAAACTACCGAAAACGTTTCAGCATGAAGATAAATCATAAAGATATACCCCACTATACATCCAAGAATTCCACATATATCTCTATCTAGCTTCATTTAAAATATCCTCTATAATACCCCAGTTATTCTCTGGGGTACCTCTACTACTCAATCCACAAACATACGGAATATTCTTATTTCGTATAATCTTTGCAGTGGGTAAACGTATTCCTCCCATAGTAACTTTTGTAATTACTATATCGTCAATAAGGTCTACTTTATGAAAGCCTGAGTGACTATGTGACATATCTTTTTCAAGTATCGAAACACATTTCTCAGTAATTAATATATTTGGAAACATTAATTCAGGTTTTGTTCCTGTTTTACATGCTATCTTTTCCATACAGTAATCAGTATACTCATTTGTAATTGTATAGTCATAAGTTGTATTCTTATAAGAACCATATAAACTTTCGCAGTATAAATCTCGTTGATGTGTGTGAATGTAATTAGATATAGGAGCTGTATGTTCTTTCGAGTAAAAGCTATACAATTCTCCTGTCTCTACTCTGACTCGTATACATCCTATACCATGATAGTAAGGATCTTTATTTGCTAGGGATTTTAATTTATCTATGGTTATCATATGCGTATTTAGTGTTAAAGAAGTTGTCAAAATTATCACAGTCTCTAATATTAAGTTTATGGTATCGAATCATTTTAGCTATAGCAATTTTATTATAGAATAAGTCTTCGTAATACCATATTCTATCTGTAGCTACTTCCTCTAAAGTTTCGTGCATATTTATATATTTTTGCTTAAGACCTCTAATTTCGGGTAAATTATTGTCGGGAGTATACTTGTCTATAAAGTTTTTTGTATGACATGCTTGATTATAGCTTTTAAATCCTGCATCTACATCTTGCCTAGTAATGTAAATAACTTTATCATATTGCGGAATTAGTTCTTTCCAATCGTTTCTATGGTGTATTAAGCTTTTTACTATGTGTTCTCCTGAAGGAAGTACAGGATTCCATTTACTCCAAGGCTCAAAATAGGAATGATATTCAAAGTAATTGCTTGCAATTGCATTGTATAAAGCTGACGACCCTGAACGAGGAGTAGCAAGTATAAGTAGTTTTTTCATAATAAGTCTTTTAGTAATATAGGCTGTGGCCAATTTTGTGTTTTGTATTTACCATCTTTTCTAACAGATAGTTGTTTGATTTTATATAGAAAAGGAGCAATGTATTCAACTTCTCTTTGATCTTTATAAGAGTAATTTCTAAGTTTATATCTTATTATTTCTTCATCAAAAACATAAGAGTCGTCTGTGCACTCATTGAATCTATCTATGTGTTCAAAAAGTTTTGTATTTGGATATATACAAATATCTAAAGGTATAGGAAATTGTTTATAGCATTCTATTTTTAATTCCCAAAGATCTAAAGCTAATTCAGGAGTCACTTCTCCTACAAATTGTATATCTACATCAGGACTTTCATTCAAAATAAAGTTGCTCCACATATAAATTGTATGATTAGGGTAACGTTCTATTAAATTTTTTGACTTTAATAATTGTAAATAGTCAACTAAGACCTTTCTCATTATTAACTTCCGTCATCAGCAAAACTTGAAGCTGATAATCTTGGATTACTACTACTTATATAGTTTTTTCTAATATAATGATGGTCTGCGGTAGTTGCGTCGTCTGTATGTCTAAGTTCTATTCTTATATATCCACCTGAATTTAATCTCATTACAGTCATACTTACTCCACTAGTACTAGTTTCATTTCCTTTACAATAGACTTTTAAATTCAATAAGATATTTGGTATAGGATTCCAGTCTCTCCATGCAGTGGTAAAACTAGCATTGGTTTGGTCTCCACCTGTTCCAACATAACTTTGTTGAGACACAAAATTACTCACATTATAATACCCAAAATAAATAGCTTCATTTGAGTGCTCTGCAGTAAAAGTTACATTTAATCCACTAACAGCCCATCTCCATTGTAATCCATGGTCTGCATTTCTTACGGAGCTTGTTGAAATGTCATAATAAGGATTGATAGTCATAGTCAAAGTATCATCAATAGCTCCATTAGTACCTAGAGATGGCCCGTCTGTATTATCCTTATAGAAAACATTAATTGTATTATTTGTCAAGGGTTGTAAAGCAATTTTAGTACCTGCATAGGCTTGACCACCACTTTCGTCATCCTGGCTGTTTGTAAAATCATCTGTACCTGCCGTGTCATATCCAGGTGACGAGGAATCATCTGCCCCTCCAAATTCAAACTTAGTTGCACCATAGAAGTCTGAAAATGATATTGCAGTATTTGATGCTTTAGAGATATCTTTACCTGTTGCTTCTACTAAGTATCTAATTGAGTGGTCATTCATTTGACTTGTTTGACCTCCTGCAAAACCACTATTTGCTTCTACATATATGTCGTTAAGTGATATTGCTCCTGATGTTTGTAATGCCATTACTTATTCTCCACTAACTTTTTTAATTCTTCTATTTGTTGTTGTTGTTCTTTTATTGCTTCTATTAAAAGAGGAACTATTCTGTCGTAATCTACTGTTAAGAATTCATGGTTTTCTTCCATTGCAGTTCTTTCTTCTACAGGTAGTTTTTCGTATTCTGCTTTAGCTTCTGCTTTTTTAACTTCTCTACCTAAATCTGATTCCATCTGTTTCTGAACTTTTGTCCAACCAGTTTTGTGTGTGTATATAGAATTGAAAGGTGCCTCTCTAACTACCTCTGGTAATACTTCTTGAACTTCTTGAGCAATAACACCTACTTCATGCATAGCAGTAGGAGTAAAGTCGTATTCAGTTGTAATATTATCAATCCAATCATACTCGACACCTCTAATCTTCATTAGTCTATCTAATGCATTTCCAAGAGGTTTAATATTTGTTTTTAATCTTCTATCTGAGGCATAAGCAGTAATATTTCCTGTTGCAGATATTGCACCATTACCTCCGCCTAATTGAACTCTAGCGTCCCCATCTGCTGAAACATAAAAGCCCCATCCTGATTGACCTGATAAACTGTAAAAAGACGCATTAGTATGAGCGTATCCGCAACCGTAATGATTAGAGAGTCCTGTACCAGAAGGCAAATAGTCATATCCTATTGAATAAATAGCTCCAGGATAAATATCAGTAGCTAAACCACCGGAATTACTACCGTGCCTATCAACAAAGCCACCAGATGAGGCTGAAGCTGTAGTTTCAAATTTTACTCTTCCAGTATCGCTTTTAAGCTCGCCTTGAGTGAATACATCCCCTGCTTTTAAATATTTACGAGCACTGGGCTGTCCAATACAAGCTCCTGCTCCTTGATAGTATGAAATTTCCACAGGGTCACCAGCTGAACCAGATTCAACTGTATCTACATAAACTGAATTATAATTATGTCCACCAGCACCAACACCGTAAGTAGTTCCTCCATTAAAGTACATCTTTGTACTTCCTTTAATTCTTATATGTTTATCTCCATCGCCGATAGACATGATTTCGGTTGCTCCACTTCTTCCGGGTGCATCACTATAAAATCTTGTTCCATTATAACTATAATGCCCACCGATTTTTACTCCTGTATGATATCCTATTACTAAATCTGGGTAAGGATTTGACCATGCTCCTCCTTCTTGATAAATTGCATAGTCCTCTACTCCGTTGTTTGAGTTTCCGCCTACACCAGAAAATTTTAGTGTACCCACAGTTGGATTTGAACTAAATGTTCCTGTAGCACCTGTAGCACCTTTAGCACCTGCTGCTCCTTTCTGACCTTTTGGACCTACAACTGTACTTGCAGCACCTGTAGCACCTTTTGGACCTGCAACTGTACTTGCAGCACCTGTAGCACCTTTAGCACCTGTAGCTCCTTTAGCTCCGCCACCACCTGTAGCTCCTTTAGCTCCCGCACCGCCTGTAGCTCCTTTAGCTCCTCCGGCTCCTATTTCACCTTTCTGACCTTTAGCACCTGTAGCTCCTTTAGCTCCTCCGGCTCCTGTAGCTCCTTTATCACCTATACTTCTAGCAGGGAAGTTGTCGGTTCTTGAATGACGAAGTGTTCCATCAAAAGAAGTAATAAAGGTTACTTCCCAAGTTCCTTGTGATTCAGCTTCTGAAGTGCTATATCCGCCAAAAAAATCTCGAACAATTACTTGGGGGTAAGTCCAAGTACTGTTTGTTTCACCAATTGCTACATAGGAAGTATCATTACTCTCATTTCCATAGAATCGTACAGTAAAGTCACGGTCGTTATTATCTGATAAATTAATTGCAGAAACATTATGCCAAGTTTGACTACTATACGTATATCCAGAAATACGGAAAGTCATTGTTTCACCAGTAGCATACTCATAAATGTCAACAAAGAAATTCATCATGTTGTTGCCGGCGGCCATAGCATCTGGAACTTTTATTTTAATCGCTCCTGTGATTGAAGAACTTCCAGTTGCATACATGCCTCCTTTTACCATCGGCATGTAAACACCATTGGAATCATTACTTGAGTAAATATACTTTTCTTCTAAAAATTCTGGTATTCTAGCAAGTGGTATAGTTCCAGAACTAAGACTTGATGCGTCTGTAGCGTCACCACCTTTTTGACCTTTTGAACCTGTAGCACCTTTAGCACCTGTAGCTCCTTTAGCTCCTCCGCCACCTGTAGCTCCTTTAGCTCCCGCACCGCCTGTAGCTCCTTTAGCTCCTGTAGCTCCTTTAGCACCTGCGGCTCCTCCTGCTCCTTTTTGACCTTTTGGACCTGCAACTGTACTTGCAGCACCTGTAGCACCTTTTGGACCTGCAACTGTACTTGCAGCACCTGTAGCACCTTTAGCACCTGTAGCTCCTTTTGGACCTGCAACTGTACTTGCAGCACCTGTAGGACCTTTAGCACCTGTAGCTCCTTTTGGACCTGCGACTGTACTATTCGCACCTGTAGCACCTGTAGCTCCTTTTGGACCTGCAACTGTACTTGCAGCACCTGTAGCACCTTTAGCACCTGGAGCACCTTTCTGACCTTTTGGGCCTATACCACCAGAACCACCTATTCCACCTGTTGGACCTAGCTCACCTTTCTGACCTTTGGTTGCGGCTCCTGTAGCTCCTTTAGCACCTGTAGCACCTTTAGCACCTCCGCCACCTGTATTTCCTATCTCACCTTTTTGACCTTTTGAACCTGTTCCACCTGTACTACCTACTTCACCTTTAAGACCAGTACTTGGACCAACCCAAGTACCTGATGCATTAATTACATTTGTACCATTAACAATAAGATTTGAACCATTCCAAGCGAGTGCAACTCTATTTGACCAAGTTGTATCGTTATTCGGGAAGGCATACATAGTTACACCAGCTTCTGCTCCTAAATATACTTCTTCATTAGCATTATTAATATTTGTATTAAGTACGCCACTTGTATCGCCAGCTGCAATAATGATGGCGTCATCATGACCAAGCGTAAGCGCTCCATTTGCAGTCATTCTTTGTAAAATTGCTTGGTTATCTACTTTCAGAATAGTTCCTGTGTCGGGAGTATAGTCTATCGATCCAGTTAATGTAAG
>Ga0181410_1000049_pt1 | contig 43401 bp, 48 predicted proteins | sample 33SPOviralmetaG_FD_130112 | JGI IMG/M metagenome (GOLD analysis project Ga0181410, IMG submission 130112) | Marine viral communities from the oligotrophic San Pedro Time Series (SPOT) site, San Pedro Channel, CA, USA - 33 SPOT_SRF_2012-06-20 | ecosystem: Environmental > Aquatic > Marine > Strait...
GGTTTTAAGGTCATACACTAAAGAAAAAACCGTAATATCTGAAGAATTACAATATCATATTGATAATAGTCTTTCATTAACTGAAAATGTTTTTAGATATGGTAGTCCAAAATACTTTGATGTAATTAACGAAGCACGTAAATTATATAGAGAAGGTTACAATCAATGGTCAGAAGAGGAAGTGGAGTTATTAGAATCCGATAGAGGTAAGTTTTTTAATTATAAGGGTAAGAGACTACCATTTGATTTTCCAATGGTTAATGAGCAAGGATTTAGTTGGGACGGAACATATGCTAATGAAATTAATGAAAATATTGATAATTTAAATTATAATGTCTTACTTGGGTACGCTATGGAGATGTCCAAATCTTTATGGGCTGAGTCAAATAAAGATATAAACCTAATAGGTGCACTTAAGGAATTAAAAATGTATTATTTAGATTTAAGAAATAATAAAACCCCTATGACATTATCAGTACCCGCGGAAGCGGCTAAGAATACTGTTGAGAAATTGGTTGGTGAGTTACCTAACGAATCATTATCATCACTTGAGGAATTAGGTGCAAGTCTAAAGACACTTAGTGAGGCCGAATATAAGGGTAAAGATATTAGTTTAAACAAACCTAAGTCAGGTGGACCTAAAAAGTGGTATGTGTACGTTAAAAACCCTAAGACGGGTAAAGTAATTAAAGTATCGTATGGTTCTCCTGTTATGACCGCCAAATGGAATGACCCTGCTGCACGTAAATCATTTGCCGCGAGACATAGATGTGCTAAGAAAAAAGACAAAACTAAAGCTGGATATTGGGCGTGTAGAGCACATAAAGACTTTGGTAAAAATGTTTCAGGAAGATTTTGGTAATGGTTTATTCAGACGAAAAAATATCACATAATAAAAAACGTAGAGTTTTTAATGAATCCGTTAACTCAGAAGAGTTAAAATGGCATAAAGACGAGTACAATCGTATAATATTTGTAGAATCAAGTGACGGTTGGAAACTACAAATGGACGAGGAACTACCTAAGGACCTTAAGGTTGGACAAAAATACGTAATCAATAAAGAGACATACCACAGAGTAATTAAAGGTTCTGGTGACCTTAAAATAGTTATTATAGAAGATAATGACTATATTAGAGTACCTACACCTGTTATTGACCAAATGAAAAAAGGTTTATCATATTCTAAAGGTGTTAATAGACTTACACAGAAAATAGTTGATAATAAAATAATACATAGAAATCAACTTTTAGAATTAAAGAGATTTTTTGACACTAAAAAAGAAAGTGTTACATTAAATGAAACGTTTAAAGGAAAACCACAAAAAGATAAAATGTATGTTGATTGGTTATTAAATGGTGGTGATATAGGATATAAATGGGTTATATCAAAAACAACTTAGTCCCATTCACTGGCAACACTTCTAATATTATCTTTTTTAATTTTTATAGTATATCTATTATCTCCATAAGCTTCAGGTACCATTAAGTAGAAATAATCTAAAGCTCTTTCGAGACAAGAAGACTCGGTCTCTATAATAAGTTTTTCTTTCCCATTAACAATTTTAACAAAACGATAAGTTGTATTTCGATACATGATTTTTTTTATATATTACAAATATACAAATTATTTTTTACCGGAACAATATTTACCTGAACATCTTTTTTTACCATCTAACCCTGGCATTTTACCTTTACAAACTTGAACCGCATATCCGTTAGCATATGCCGATGGATAAACGTCATATTTTGCTTTAGCTGCGTTTTTACCTCTAGCACATAGGGTAGTATCTTTCTTTTTTTTCTTTTTCTTTTTCTTTTCGTTAATTACTTTAGTAATTATTTCTATGAGTTCGTTTTCGGTGATTCTTATCTTTTTCATTTTCTATTAACTATTTGAAATTTTAATTCTCTTTTATATGTGTTAACTTCCCTATCAGTAATAACCTTTAAATCGATATAATATTCATTAGGTATCTTATCATCGGTGTAAAATATAAAATAATGACTATCAGGAGTTCTATTTATTTTAGTCCAATCTTGTACTTGAACTTCTGTTTTACCTTCTCTAACATATACTCTGTAATAAGCGTCTACTTTATTGATTATTTCATTTGTTGTGTAGGCTTTCTTTATAATAACATTAACTTTACGGGTGTCATTACCTAAAATCTTTTCATCTTGTTTTATTCCAAAAAAATCAAATCCATAAATTGATGGTTCATTTGTGGTGGAACCTATTTGGTAGTAATCAGATAAATCATTTACAACAAATTCATTAGTAACATTAGTAATAGGTACACCATTAACTTTTAAATTTTTCCAAACATCGTAATACATACATGGAATGGTAGTTGGTGTTAACCCCGATACTTTTACTTCGTAAACACCATCAGCGATTTGACATGTTGGTAAATCTAAAAAACTAATAACACCTGATGAGTCTTGTATATCGACAGTCGGTAAATCATCAAAATTTTGAGGATTTCCAAAAACATAACTATAAAGATATAATCTATTTTCTTTTGTTGCGTAAAAAATATTTCTATCGTCTTGAATTAAATCATCGTATTTAGTTTCTAAATATGGCTCATAGAACGTCTGAGTATGTCTTGTAAAAAATCCAACTGAATAATTTTCAGTTAATCCTGTAATATTTTCAACTTGAGGATAAAATGCTACGCCCCAACCTGTCACACCTGTAGTAGCTCCTGTCAAAATATCATTTATCTCATTAGTCATATCGAAACTAATATCTTCATTTCCAAACTCAAAATGTTGTGTATCAATAATTGTTAACCCTGAAAAATTAAGTCCTGATATTGAATTATTATTTTCATTATCATATAAACCAGGCACAGACCAATTAGATATTGTTTCAGATTCGTACCAATTAGATGGTCTACTTGAATATGCTTTATCGGTTGGTAATTCATTAAAATCATAGTAATCGTACCCCACTCCTTCATCCCAATTTTGAGAAGTTCCTGTACTACCAGAAACTTTAGGAATTCTAAATAAAACTAAATCAAACGAAGTTGCTCTTCTTCTTCCATTTGAAAATTGACCATTTAGTAGTTCATTATCAAACGAAGAAGTGTTAGTCATACGTAAAGTATGTTTCATATTGTTAGAACACCCTGTTGAGATTACTCCATCCGAAAGTTTACTTGTTAAACCTGATAACTCTATATTAAATAATAACCGACTATATCCTTTGGGTGCTGTAATATTATCTACTCTACCAAAAAATAATTCAGTTATAGGATTTCTACCCGTATTTGCATATGAATTCAAAACGATTGTATTGTTTCTATTAAAATATGATTTATAAACTGACATAATACCTTTTTAATATAAATACTTAGTTTATACGAATATACTTATTTAGTATCTTTTCATTTGCATTTCTAAGTTCTTCTAATAGTTTGTCTGAGGTCACACCATTAACTGAAGTAGAGTCAGGTACCATACCATGGTAAGGATGAACATGACCAATAACAAATTGTACTACTAAATTTAAAAGTTCTACTAACTCTTCACCTCTTACTATTGACGATGTTTTAGGTTCAATTTCGTCTGATAATGTAAATTCGTTTATTCCATAAATAGTATCAGATAAATCTATTTTACCCGTACTTTTTTTAGTTGATTTATGAGAAAGAAAATATAAATAATCACCACCTAATATTGATGCCGTATTATTTATTAAAACTTCATTTTCAGGAATAACCATTTCTTTTTCGGGTGTAAAAGGAACGTCACCTCTTTTGCTTTGGTCATATACTAACCCGTAACCCCCAGTTGGGTCGGATTCTATAGTTTTTATACCCGTCATTAAATTGGCCACAAATAACTTTTCATTAGTTTGAGACGTTTCACTTTTTAACTTATTGTAAAGACTTGGTTGTGGTCTAAAATAATATGGAAAAACTTGTGTCCTACCTCCAGGTAATTTAAAAGGACCTAATGGTGTTACTGATGTTGTAATGTCTGATAAATTAGGTATCATTTCTTCAGAAATACCTACTAAAATTTTATTGACTAAAGATGTTATTTCATTAACTGTTATACCTAAAAATTCAAATTTTTGATATAAATTCTTCTCATTCTCAACATTAGAAGTTAACCCTAAGTTTTGTGTTCCAGTTTTTTCATTTGGAGTTAGAGTATAAATATAAATTGCTCCCGTATAGGTATTAGAATTATTATCAGGATTAATAACATTATATTCTACTAAAAATTTAACGGCTTTATGTTTATAATTAAATTTATAAAGTTCTTCAGGAGTACCGTAAGTTGTTTTTTTATTATATTTTGTAAGTTGTAAAAACGACCTATTATCATTGGCTAATGGGTATACATTTGGTGTAGGTTCTACGTTAAATTTTCCCGCCCTTAAAAGTACTGTATCATTTTTTACCACAATGTCTGCACTACCTCTACCATCAATAGATATATCATCGGGAATTGAATAAACTCCTTGATTTTTCTTATTAAATTCAATTCCTGATTCAGGGTTTCTAAGTTGTTTTGGGGAAATATTTCTACTACCTAAATTACTTTGACTTACCGCCGAATTATAAGGTTCTTGATTAATATTAGTTAGTGATGAAAAAACTCCTCCAACATAAAACTTATCTCTATTTGCTTTATCATCAGGATTAGAATAAAATAAATGTACATATTCCGTTTTTTTAGGTGATGTATGAATAAAAAGAGGTAGTAAAGGTCTTACAACAAATGGGTCTTTAGATGTCCATTTTTCTACTACGCCAATTGACTCATTAACACTTATTTCTCTATCTGCGGTGTTTTCAGTTTTTAATACCGCACGAATACGACCCAAACCCATCGGGTCATTATTATCAATACATTCACCAATATATATTATTCTATCACTTGCGGTAGTTCTTGACATTACTTAGTTCTTTCTTTAAATTCTTTTAATATTTTCTTATAAATTAACTCACTACTATCTAAATGATGAGTTAATTTAATTATATTTTTTTTAGTTTCTTCATAGTCTTGCTGAAGAAAATCCATGACATCTATTAAGTCTTTATTAGGTCTTATTTTATAGTCTAATATTATTTTTTTAAATTTTTCTTCTTGTTCCATATTAAAATGCTTTTCCTGATGCTTTAGCGGGTGCAGTTGCTCCTGCGACTACTGGCGGTACCGCTAATGGAGGGATAAATACTTCTACCTTACCATTAGCTAATTGTTCTTGATAGTTACCTTTTATTTGTTGAAAGATAGCGGGCATCGCGATGTTAACTGACCCACTAGGTAAATCTCCGGTAGGTATTCCTAATTTTTGAAGTCTTTCAGTTACTTCGGTCATCGCTCTCGTAGGTGAAAATCCACCTAATAGTGAACTTGCTGCGAGTGCAAATGAAGGTATAGATATACCAGTTGCAGCGGCGCCTAAATTTAACAATTTAAGTATTTCATCAACTAAACTCTTACATTCTCGATAATCTATAAATCCTTGAATAATTTGTATAAGCATAAATATGATTGATGATATTATTACTGCTCTTTTATCTTTAGCTTCTTTTACTATTTCGACTAACAATACTTCCACTAATAATCTTAAGTTCTTTTTTAATAATTTAAATAATTCCTCAACAAATATTGCTGCAATTTTACTTAACATATTAACAATAAATTTACCAAAAGTTTTAACAAATGATTCTAAATTACTTAAACCTAATAGTGTGGAAAAATTAGGGTTTATAGATTTTAATACTATATACATACCTAATATAGTTTTAGGTCTTAATACTGAAAACATTACGGCTTTTGGTATAATCTTAAGAAAATCATTATTAACTGCAACATTTAAGTTTAAGTCAATCCCTGCAGGTATATTCAGATTCCAATTTTGGTCTTTAGTCATATTATTAACTAAACCCATAAGATTATTTACGTTCTGTTCAGGATTACCCTTATCATCATCAATTATTTGATTTAATCCGTTAAGTAGAGACTCTGTATTGACAGGTAGTTTTAAATTATTACAGTCAGTAAATTCTGTAACTCCATTAATCATATTGTTTACCTCTTCTTCAATATTTTTTAAATCTAAAGGTGCCATCTCAAAAAAGGATGCATCAATATTATCTAATTGACCTAATTTTGCAGTTCCTTGTACATCTATTTCTTTTTTGCTATCAAAACATAAACCTAATATTCTTTGGAGTATTTTTTCAAATTTACTTTGTTCTTGTTTTTGATTTATAGAAATCCCTCCTGATATGTCGATTATGTTTGTTAACATATTCATTATCTCCACAGAAATCATATTAAAATTAATCAATTCAATTGAGCCGTAATAGTCTCTTAAAAAATCACCTAAATTATTACCTGTTAATCTATTTTTTAACGTAACTTCATAAAAATTACCAAAAAGAGGTGCTCCTGTATTTGGGTCTATATAACTTGTAACGTAATTAATATCAAATAATCCCGCACCTGAAGAACCCATATAGTCAGAACCATATTCATTATTATAAGATACTCCCTCATTTTGAAGTCGATTATAAAGTTCTTTATCCATTGAAAATGGTTGAGAACCAACGTTAATTGGGTCTCTCTCGTACATTAAATTCCATGGATTTTCATCAGGACTATTTTTTAATAGTTCCTTTAAATCTACATCATCAACATTAATATAAATTGGTTGAGTATTAAAAGTTTGTTCTTGAGAACATCCTGCAACTTTTAAGACCTCATCAGTCACTATTTCACCTATTCTACTTTTAGTATTTTCACTTGCAAGTAAAACCTGTTTTATTAAAAAATCAATCGTAGATGAACCTGTATTTTTACCGTTAGGAACGGATTTTTTAAATAGATTAGCTAATTCATCAAACGCGGTCATTACTTGTTGTTGACCTCTTTGTTTAATATCACCTAATGCGTTAAGTTGTTTTAGAGCCTTGCTTTTTGATTCTACAAAATTATTACCATCTGATATTGCTTTAATTTTTTTCTCATTAACAGTGGTTTGAATAGTGGACTTATAAGAATCTATTTTACTGCCAGCACTTTTAAATTTTTCGTGTATACTTGACATAATGGTTAAATTTTACTCTAGTTTATAACCATCTTTTTTATCGTCATTTCCTAAATCTTGTTGTATTAGGGTTTGCAACGTATCATCATCTATATCTGATAAACTAAATTCCTCTGTTGCCTGACTATTAGTTTTTTCCCAAATAGAAGATTGTAGTTTAGATAATGATAGTTTTTTCTCTATGGTATCGTTTACGATTTTTTGTTGTTCTTTAATTACAGGACCGATTACTGTCATATCTTCTGGGTCCTTTAACATCGCTAACATCTTATTCTGAATTCTAATTGCGGTTGCTCTTTGTTCTACAAGTTCATTATAAATTTCTTGCATAAGAGAAAGTACAGAGTCTTTATTTAATACTATTTGTTTTTTTTTCGGTCTTGCCATAATACTATAAATATTTATAGAACAATTTTTTAGAGGTTATGAAGTTTATTTGTTAACTCATAATAAAGTTTTTTAAATTTTCTCATAGAGGTTCTAATTTCTTTAGTTGACATATTTGTCATTTCTCTTAACGATAATAGTATTATATTTTTATTGAACTTATTATTATCTGTGCCAATAAAAATTTTATTATAATTATCAAATAGTTCCATTAGAGCATATCCTAATTTTAATTCATTATTGTTTAAATTACTATTTTCAATAAATTCTTCTAACTCTTTATTAAATTTTCTAATGACTTCAGTCGCTTCAATTTTTTCATTTTCAAGGTAGTAAATCATATCAGGTCTACTTTCTAATTTGGTAGTTATGTCCTCATATGAAATTTTTCTATTTTGTTCTTTTTGGTCTTTTATAATCATACCCATTAAGTAATTTTTACAAATAGTTCCAAAATAAGAATATGCCTTTTTACCTTTAGAGGGTTTAAATTTTTCAACCTTAGTAATTAGGAATGAATGAGTATCATGATGTATCTCTCTAAAGTCCATTCCTTTTCTATATAATTTATATCTTCTTATAATCGATTCAATCATTTTATCTAAAGGGGCTTTTAGATAATCATCATAAATTTCATTTTTTTCATTAAAAGTAGAAGCGGTTAAGAATAATCTAACCGCCCTTTCTTCCCTCTCCGCGAAATAATTATTAGTTGTTGGTTTTCTACCTCTTTTTTTCTTTTCAGTAGTTTCAGTACTAGCCGAAATTATAACTTCAGTAGTCTTTGTATTTGCACTTTTGGGTTCCGTTGACATTAAACATCTATTGCTTGATAGTTTATGTTCCTATCTTCAATAAAAAAATGTTCTTTCTTTGCGGAATCAATCCAAAATGCTACTTCGTCTTCAGTTATCTTATTTTCACCAAACTTATAGTTCCAAAATATTGAACCTTCTCTCATATTCATATGTTTGTATCCTATCCTTGGTATAGTCATTATTTGTACTGAATTATATGTTAGTCTTAATAAGAATTCATAAACAAAAGTTAATTTCATAGATTTTTTAAATCCACCAAAGTCATTAAAAACTGATTTTTTAATTACAAACCCACTTGTTTGAAAATTTTGATAATTTATTAATACTTCGTTAGTTAAGTAACCAATTTCGCTATTCATATTTGAAGCAAATGTGGCTTCATTAGTAAATCCAGCAAATACACCTTTTTCATCTACATCAATAACTAAAGGTAAAAATCCTAATACGTTTGGATATGCTTCCATATAACGTTTTACATTTTTAAACCATATTGATGCGTATTCATCATCAACTTCAATTAATGAAACCCATTCATTTTTAGCGTTTTCAACTCCTAAATTTACTTGAGATGCAAAATCAACATCCCCTTTATTTTCTATAAGATTCACAGTTAATCCACTGTAATCAAAATTTTCGACAACTAATTTTAGTGATTCTTCGTCACTGTGTACTATTACTAATTCATCAATTTTTGTAGTTTGTTTGTGTAGTGATAGAATACAACTATTAAAATATTCTTCAAAATTTTTGATTTTAGATGAGTTAATTGGTAATACTACCGATACGTTTAATTTATTTTCCATAATTATTAATTTTCTTCTTCTACTTTAAGTTTATCTAATTGAGATTCAAAAATCTCTTTTCTTATATTTAAATAAGATTCAAATGTTGATATTACCATACTCTCAAATTCTTTTCTATTTTGAAATTTAGAAGCTGTTTCTAAACCGTTTTTGTATAACTCTTCATTAATATTATCCTCTAACCAATTCTGAATAAATTCAGCTATTATATCAACCATCTGATTTAATTCATAAGTCCAAATACCATTATTTTCAGACATCCAATCAGGTTTCATATTCGGTACTTTACCGATTACTGGTGTACGACTAGCCATTGATTCAATTGGAAATGTTCCAAATGAAGAGGTATCATCTACCCAAACTGATACGAATGAATCTTTTAGGTATTCAGCAAATTGTTTTTGAGATAAACCTCTCATATCTCTAAAAGTTATCCATCTAAATTGAGGAAATTTTAGATAAAATGCTTTAATAATTTTCATAGTATCTCTTTGGTCACGAGTATGAATTGATATTATAGGTTTTGATGGAATAGTTTTAGGTATAAAATCTTCAGGAATTAAAGGTTCAATAATATCAAATGTAACATTTTTCATAATTCCTTTTATGTATTCTGTTTGTTTTTCATTAGTAGTAATCGCCTTTAAAAATCCATATTGAGACCAATTAGTACCTGGTTGTAAAGTTTCTAACATATGGTCATATGCTTGACAAAGAACTATCTTACCACATGGTAATTTAGCTACTTGTTCTAATACGTGTCCGTATAGTTCAGGAACAACTATAAAGTCTTCTGGTGAAATTTTTAAATCTTCACCATCGATACATTCGTGAGGTAATTCCATGAATTCTTCACCTAACCATTCTGAAACTCCTGTATATTCTTTTGTTTCATGAATAATTATTGGATTAAATCCGTTATTTTTTAAAGTTAATGCCATTTCATAGGTTTGTCTTACAGACGCCTTTGCGTTTCCTTTAGTATCTTGTGTTAGAAAATAAACCCTTACTGATTTGTTTTCTAAATTTTGAACTGATTGTTCTACTTTTTTTAATAATTCTGTATCCATAATTTATATATATTTTATTATTCCGTGTCTTAATAATGTATTAAATGCAAATTTAAAGGGAATACTTAAGGTCTTTGAACTATTTCTTATACCTAAATTGTCATCCATCTCTTCTCTTTCAGTTAATACTACTTCTAACATCATTTTTATTGTTTCAAACTTAACAACACTAATATGTTGTTGGAATTTGTCTTCTGTTTTTTCAGCAGACTCTTCTTCTTTTTTATTTTCATCTTTTGGTATGTTGACATGATTTTCTAACTTATCAAAATCTACATAATAATTTTCACCTAAAAATTCTAACATTATTTTAATTTTAATTTTTTATATAACTCTTTTACTTCACTAATATCATTAATTGTGTAATCACAATTAATATCTTCATTATATGTTGTAGAGTACTTAACAATTATTTTATTTTTTGGTTTGTTAATGATATGGTTAGGATTAGCGGTTATTAAGATATCAACCTCGTCCCACATACTATCTACAGTAATATTAGAATAAAATTTAATTTTCTCAACTAAACATCCGTACTTTGATAAAAAGAATAATGTAGCGGGTTTAGATTTCCCTATCTCGTCTGAAACAACTAAAATATCATGACTATCTCTTAAGTCCTCATATACTTCATTTAGCACATTAAAAGTTGAAATACTAATTGAAGGGGAATGACCAAATATTTGCATAGGGAAATCAACATAAAAAAAGTTAAATAACTCCTCCTTGTCCCTAAATTTAAAATGGTTTTCTATGTTTTCTAAAGATTTTACGGGTAGGTCTAACTCATATTGAAATTTCTCTAAAGAGTTTTCAATCACGAAATCTCCACTTTCTTCATCATATGAAGATATACCGTCATTTTCCTCATATTCATCAATATAGTGTTTTTGATAAATCTGTTCCGTTTTTAAAAAAGTGTCTCTTAAAACACCATTAATGTCAAATGCTATTTTCATGTATCATATCTATCTAATAATTTAGTTATCAAGGGATTACGTATTATATCTTCATTTTTAAAATTATAAGTCCCTACTTTTTCCATATCTTTAAATCTCTCATTTGCGTCATATAGTCCTGATTGAGTTTTATCTCGGTACCTATCCGTTTGGTCTATATCTCCTGAAATAAAAAACTTACTATTAAATCCTATTCTTGTTAATAGTAATTTCATTTGTGAGGGTGTAGAGTTTTGTGACTCCTCAAATATTAATATTGAGTTATCAATATTCATACCTCTCATATATGCTAAAGCAAAAACTTCAATAAAGTCATTTTCTTTAAGTTTTTCTCTGGATTCTTTTCCTATAATTTTATTTAATAAGTAGTATGATGGAAAAATGTAAGGGTCTAATTTTTCTTCTAAATTACCTGGCAACGCACCTAACTTTTCTTCCGCCTCTACCGCTGGTCTTACAATTATTATTTTTTCGTATGAATTGTTTTCTTCCATTAGTAATTCTACCGCAGCTTTCATCGCAATATATGATTTACCAACACCTGCAGGTCCTGTACAGATTGTTATTTCATTATTTTTTAGTATTTTATAATATTCTTCTTGACCCTCAGATAGAAATTTCTTACGAGGGGTTTTTCCGATAATATTTTTAATTAAATCTTTACGACTTAATCTACTATTTTCAGTCTTTTTATTTTTATTTGACATGTATTATTTTAGTATTGTAAATTTATTTGATTTTTTCACGAGTACTTGGTTGTTTACCTAACTCTCTACGATATATGGTGTTTCCTTTATCGGGACTCTCATATATATAAGTCTTACTTTTAACTTGTTCGTCAATCCATTTATAAGTTTTTTTCATACCATTAATTAAAGGTTGGGAAACTACCCATCCCATTTTTTCTTTATATAGTTTGTTATCAGAGTTTCTACCTCTTACACCAACCGGACATGAGAATCCATATTTATCTATAAAATCATCTCCATCTATGTTGTAAATTTTAATATCTTTTTGAGATATATCAATAGCCATCTGACCTAACTGATTTATTGTTATTTTTTCTTCAGAACCAATATTAACTGGTCCAACAAATTTACTTTGACTCATGAATCGTAATATGGATTCCACACAATCATCTATGTATAGAAATGAACGTGTTTGTAATCCATCTCCCCATACTTCCATTTTACCATCAGATTGAGATGCTTTTCTACACATAGCGGCGGGTGCTTTCTCTTTACCTCCATCCCAAGTACCCATAGGTCCAAATATGTTATGAAATCTAGCTATTCTTACATCCAACCCATAGTTTCTCATAAATGATAAAAATAATCTTTCACTAAATAACTTTTCCCATCCATACTCTGAATCAGGATTGGCGGGATATGCTGAGGATTCTTCACAATTTGGATTATTAGGGTCTAATTGATTATGTTCAGGATATATACATGCGGAAGAAGAGTAGAATACTTTACCTACTTTCTTTTTCGTACATTCGTGAACCACATTTAAATTAATTAAAGCTGAGTTATGCATAACATTTGCGTCGTTATCTCCTGTAAAAATATAACCAGCTCCTCCCATATCGGCAGCAAGTTGATAAACCTCATCAATGCCCTCTCTAATTACTTCTGAGACAACTTTAGGGTCTCTTAGGTCACCTTTAATAAATTCGTTACAAATGTTTTTATGGTTCCAATATTCGTGATTTTTAATGTCACATATAATTACATAGTGTCCACTATCTTTTAATTTTTTGGATAGATGACCACCAATAAATCCTCCTCCACCAAGTACTATTATTTTTTTCATTTATCTGATATTGCTCTACCTTTTAGTTTATTCCAATCTTGTTCAGGTCTAACCTCTAAATTCGTTTTCCAAGCAGCGTCTAATATATTCATATTAACACCAACATCATTTCCCATAGAAATAAGTGCATTAATATCTTTAGGAAAACATGTACCTCCAAACCCTAATTTACCGTCAGGTCCTGGTACATGTAGATGAGAATCTCCAATACGACCATCAGATGAAAAACCATACATGGCATCTTCCCAATTAACACCAACTAATTTTGACAATCTATGGTATTCATTCATTAACGAAACCTTAGTGGCAAAAAAGGTATTATTCATATATTTTATAAATTCCGCAGTTTTAGAATCGGTATGTATAAAGTGACGATTCATAAATCTTTTGGAAAATAACTCTTCAACTTTTTGAGTTAGTTTTTTATTTCCTCCAAAAATTATTCTAGCCTGAGTTAACATATCTAATTTGGCGGTTCTCTCAGTTAAAAATTCGGGTGAAAATATTATATTTAAATGTGGGTATTTTACTTGTAATTTTTCTGTTGTACCTGGTAAAACGGTTGATTTAATAATATATATAGGACCTTCTATTGAGTCTTCAAAAACTTTTTCAATAAATGATAAATCTTGTCGACCATCGGTATTCATAGGTGTCGGTACACAAACAAAAATAAAATCTGATTTATGTGTTTCTTCTTTACTGTGAGTTGATTTTAGAGGGTCAATATCATATACTCTAATTTCATTTGTTGGTGAAAATGCAAAAATTTGTGACTCACCCACAAATCCATTTCCAACGATACCTACTGTTATCATATTTATAATTTTATTCTAAAGGTACAATACTATTTAAAAATCTAAATTGTTTGTTTATTTTTTAGAAGAAATTAATAACTTAATTATAAAGAAAACACATAATATGAAAAAAATAGATTTATTTAAAGTCTTCATGGCCCCAACTGCGGCGGAAGAGGTAACTAAAGTTATCAATAGCGGTTACATCGGTCAAGGACCTAAGGTAAATGAATTAGAAGATATGATGAAGACACACTTTAATCATGATTATGTGTCAACAGTTAATGCTGGAACATCAGCTCTTCACTTAGCCTTACATCTATTAAAGAAACCATCAATAAACCAAGTCGTGTATGAGGGGGTTATTGGATACGACTCAAAATGGCCTGGACTACAAGAAGGTGATGAAGTTTTAGCTACTCCCCTAACATGTACCGCTTCTAATTGGCCTGTGTTAGCTAATAATTTAAAAATTAAATGGGTTGATATTGACCCTGAAACATTAAATATGGATTTAGATGATTTAGCTAGAAAAATAACACCAAAAACTAAAGTTATTATGTTAGTTCACTGGGGAGGATATCCAAATGATTTAGATAAAATAAAAAAGATACAGGACACTGCACAACGTATGTATGGGTTTAGGCCTGCGGTAATAGAAGACGGAGCACACTCTTTTGGTTCCTCATATAAAGGAAGACCGATAGGGACTCATGGTAATTTAACTATGTTTTCATTACAAGCAATTAAACACATAACATCTATAGATGGTGGGTTGTTACTTTCACCACATAAAAAGTTAAACGACAGAGCAAGACTAATAAGATGGTATGGTATCGACCGTGATAGTGATAGAAAAGACTTTAGGTGTGAAGCAGATATTGAAGAGTGGGGATATAAATTCCATATGAATGATGTTTGTGCGACTGTAGGTATTGAAAATTTAAAACATGCTGACGAGATAATTGAAAAACATAAATCAAATGCTAAATTCTACGATGAAAATCTTAAAGATGTCGAGGGTCTTACGTTATTAAAAAGGGAAGACGGATTTGATTCTTCTTTTTGGATTTATTCTGTACTTGTTAATGATAGAGATAAATTCTATAAACACATGGGTGACCACGGAATCGCGGTTTCTCAAGTACATGAAAGAAATGATAAACATACGTGTGTTAGAGAATTTGTTTGTAGTTTACCTAACTTAGATAAAACTATTGGTAAGATGGTATCTATACCAGTTGGTTGGTGGGTAACACCTGAGGATAGACAATATATTGTGGATACGATTAAAAAAGGATGGTAAAATGAATGACACTTTTTTAGGTAATAGTTGTGTTTCGGGTTGGGTGTATTACTATAAGAAAATAAAATACAATAATCCTTTTATATGGCATTTAATTTTAGACGATAATGATTTTATTAAAGTGTGTAAGAACTTTAATTATTATATGACTCAACAACCATTATTTATTGACGAGGATTTAAAAAATGGTAGATATCTAAAACACCATTCAATATCAAAAACATATCCAATTATGAGGTTGGATGATGTTAATTTTCATTTTATTCACCATAAAGATAATAAAACAGTTCTTGATAATTTTAATAAAAGAGTGAAGAGGTTAGGTGATTATAATCTTATACCCGTCGCATGGAAAAAGGAAATCAAAAATTTAGACGCATTAGAGGAATTTAAAAAATTACCCAATAGTATTCTTGCTACTAACGTCTCTACTCAAGAAGAGGCAGCAAAACAAATAATTAGGATACATGGAAAGTAAAAAACTTTTAATGATTCATATACCTAAGTGTGCTGGTATAACGATGAATCAAATAATTGGATTAAATAATCCAAAGTTTTTTGGTAATCATTACGGACATCATTACGCTGATTTTATTAAAAATAAAATAGGAGATAAATACAAAAATTATACATCATTTTGTATTATACGAAACCCATGGGATAAACTATGGTCTTCTTATAATTTTATGAAGAGTGGTTCAGAATTTAAACGTAATAATAATAATAACCTTAAGAGTTTTGAGGATTATATATTTGATATATATGACACAAAAAAATATTTAAATGTAAATTCAAAAATAAATGGTACGGACTTATATCACCACAAACAGTCAAATTGGATTACGAATAAAGGTAATGATAAGATAGTGGATATTATAGGTAAATTTGAAGATTTATCTTCGTTAGTTGAAACTATTGAACATGATTTTAATATAGATGGGTTGAGTCAAAGATTTAAAATCACTCATTCTAATAAAACTAAAAAAGTTAATTACAGAGAAGTTTATAATCAGAGTATGATTAGTAAGGTTAGTGAGATGTACCAAGAAGATATTAAATTAGGTAATTACAAATTTTAAAAAAATGGACATAAAAATACGAAAACTAATTAAGTCTGACTTACCTTTTTTTAATGAGGTTAGAAGCCATAGTAGTATGTTTTTACATGATAAAAATAATTACACATTAGAAGATAATATCAAATGGTTTAAAAGTTTAGAGTCTCCCTTTTTTATAGTTGAAATTTTAAATGAAGATATAGGTTATTTTAGAACTTCTAATTGGGTTAATAATACCTTATATATCGGAATGGATATACATAAAAAGTATAGAGGGTTAGGGTATGCAAAACCATCGTATTTAAAATTTATAAAATATTTAAAAGAAGAGTTTAAAATTAAAACCATTTTTTTAGAGGTTTTAAGTTCTAATAAACGAGCAATTAATATCTATAATAAATTAGATTTTACTATAATAAGTGTGGAACCTCACGATAAAGTTGATAATACAGTTAAAATGAAATTAGACATATGAAAATAAAAAATAACCCAATTGAGTATTATATAGAAAAAATAAATAGTAAGGATAATTTTTCATTTACACGATGGGGTGATGGGGAATGGTTTTGTACGATGGGTGTGCCAGGTCAAAATTGTGATGGTCATAAATATTTTCCTGAAATGAGGAAATCGCTTAATACCTCGTTAAACAACGATAAAGGATATTATAAAGCGATATGGAACTTAGACCACGGTCAAATAAAAAATATACTTCATATGTTATTACCATTTATAAAAAGTAATAATATCAACCTAGAATGGGTTAACGCGGGTATATGGGAAGATGCAGCTTTAAATGGACAATTAAAACCATTAGTTAAATCGTTAGAAAGTAGAAATTTTGTTATTGTATCAAGTGACAAATTAAAGAAAATAGATATTAAATATACTGATTTTATTAGTGTACCACCAGTTAATTGTTTTTTAGATAAAGAAAGAATTAAAAGTGATATGATAAAAATGACGGAAAAATATGATGATATAGTCTTTGGATTATCGTCTTCTATGGCCACTAACGTTATCGTAGATGAACTTTACGATGAGATTGGTGATAAGTGTACTATGATTGACTTCGGTTCGATATGGGACCCCTTTGTAGGTCATATAGGTAGGTCATACCACAAACAATATGCAAAAACAATTTTATGATTAACTGTACACCATACGGAGGTATTTCTAATAGGATGAAATGTATTATATCCTCTATAGTAAAACATGGAGATATAAATCTTAGATGGGATGTACCTAAAAGTGGTGGTGGGGTTAGATGTAAGTTTAATGATTTATATAAAAATATTTATAATGGTAATGCCATAGGTAGTGTATCTGACTGCAAATTTATTCATCCTCAAATGAATACACATAATGAAGGAGGTAAAGATAAGTTACCTATTGACCTTAAAAAAAGATATATTGAAGTTATTAAAACTTTAGAACCTATCGATTATATTTCAAATAAAATTAAAGAAGAGAAAGAAAAGTTAGGTGAATATAGTGCGGTTAGTGTTAGAACTTTTAGAAGTTTTCCTGCAGAATATAACTCATGGGGTAGACATTTTAAAATAGATAACCTTTTTAAGATAATGGATAAAATTGAAAGTAAAATTTTATTAACCTGTGATGACACTGAGACAACAAATTTAATTAAACAAAGATATGATGTTTACACTACACCTAAAAGAACCAAATTTGGAGATTTTACTACTGTGGAAGGTATGCAAGATATACTAATAGACCAATACTTAGGTAGTTTATCAACAGATATTTATGGCACGAATATGAGTAGTTTTTCTGAAATGCAGTGGTGGTTAGGACAATGTAAACCTAATTATCATGAAATGTCACTACATAAAAGATAAATTATAACCATTTAGATTTAGCATCATTCAATAAATCATTATAATTGTTATAACCGTATATTTTTGAACCAGATAATTTTTCCATCCACGAACCAGTTTTCCATACTCCTCGATTAGCTGAATTACAGTGCATACAATTATAAATTAAAACGTCCCCCCCAAAATAACAAGGTATAACCGCATCTCCCGCAGGTGTTATATGATGGTTTGAATTAGCAAGTAACATAAATTGAATTTCATTATATGACTTATTACTATTTTTTAATAAATCTTCAATATCAATAACTTCTGAATGTCTTTTAAGTACTTCTTTATCTCCAATATTAACAGTAGTTTGACCGTTATCTCTTTGTAATTTAAATTTATCTGAATTCTCAGGCGGTCTTATATAGACAATTTGATAATCATTTTTAAATGTATTAATTATTTTTTCTAATATTTCACTATTAAAGTAATTATGAGGATGTTGTAACCATTCTTTAGTATTTTTATTATGTATAGTTAGTAATGGTTTATCAAAAATATATGTATTGTTTTTAAACTCTTTTTTGTACGGAGGTGGAGTCCAATTATTATTAATAAAATTGGGTCCTTTATGTGTATAACAAGAAGTACTGCGTTCTACGGGATATAGAATTCTTTCTAATATAGGTGGGTCAAAATGTTTTGACTCTTCAGAATGGTTTTTAGAAAAATAAAATACAGGAAGAGTACCTATCTTACTTTTAGTTGAGTTCAATGTATTATTTAAATGATGATGATAAGAAACAGGTGCGTAGTACCATAAAATATAACCAAACTCGTCAAAAGCACTTATATTAACCATTAAAAATTATATATTTCGATATCTTCGTTTATCACTCCATTGTACCTTTTTACTTTTACCTAACATACTATATTTAGCCACTACTTGGTTAAATTTATTTCTGGTTTCTTGAGTATGTGGGTTACCATTGTTTTGTTGGTCCGTATTAGTCATTATTTTTTTTATTTCTATTGTTATGTCTTTCTAAGACTGTTTTATGTAATTCCCCCATATTTTGTCTAGCCGAAGTGGAGACCGAACCCTTACCTTCGCTTTCATGGTGGAAATATATAAATAGTCCTTTGGGTATTCTCTTACCAATAAAACCAGCGTCCATCATTTGTACCCATAAATCATAGTCGACCCATCCTTTCATTTCTGTATTATATCCTTCTACTGATTCATATGCTTCACGAGAATACATAGAACTATTAACAATAAAAGGACCCTGTAATAGTCTTTCTTTAGACCACTCAGGTCTTTTTTCTAATCCTTGCATTTCACCTACATGAACAGTATCACAATATACCGGACTTATCTTAGGGTTCTTCTTTATGAGGTTAACTCCCATTTTAAGGTAACCAGGGTAAATCATGTCATCAGCATCCAAAGGTAATATATATTCCCCCTTACCTTCTCTAACCGCAACGTTTCGAGTATCAGAGACTCCCGTGTTCTCTTTATGAATTATTCTTATACCTTCTTGACCTTCTAATGAATCTAATTTCATTAAACAGTATTGGTCATCTGAACCGTCATTAACTAAAGTAATTTCAAAATTAGTATAATCTTGGTTATAGACTGATTGTAAAGTAGGGTTTAATCTTTTAGCATAATTATAAATTGGCATAGCTAAGGTTACTAATGGTTCACCTTTCTTTATTGGTTTTTTATTAAATTTAGTAGGTATCAGTATAGGTAATTTATCTTCGTACATACTTAGAAATTTTAACCTATTACTTTCCCATTTATTATTTGTTTCACCGATAGATAAGTGTGTTATTCTAACGTCATAAAATACACCGATTTTAACACCACTAATATAATTTTTAAAACTAAAACCTAAATCATAAAAATGAAAACCATCAAAAGATTCGTCAAAGGTATGTTTTATTTTTGTTTTATTTAAAGCTATAAAAAGACCATCAACAATAACGGTGTCATCTAATTTACTACCTTTTGATTCACTATATTGATTAGTCCATTTTTTTTCTCCTTGTTGGTGATTAACTACACCTAACATTTCTTCAGTAATTTCCCACCATCTTGCTGACTTCGGAAAAAATTTAGTACCCGCAACCCCTAAAATACCATATTCAGGATTTCTTTTAAAAAGTTTTAATATTTTATTACCCCAATTTTTCTTTTCAAAATAAAGGTCATCATGACATAATACTACTATATCGTTGGTGGCTTTTTCTAAAATTATATTATATGCTTCACTTAACGAATGAGTACCAGGGTTTTCAAAAGGAATGACTTCCATTTTATGAACGCCACATGATTTTTCTATATATTCTTTAAATGTGGGGTCTATTTTTTTAGTGCAATATCCAATAGTTATCATATACCTTTATTTAGTTACCCGTTGAACCAAAACCATTTTCGTTACGGTCTTTTTCTTTTATTTCAGAGACCCTTTTTAATTTTACATCTCTACCTTGAACTACTGGACATATAACTGCTTGAGCTATCTTATCACCAAATTCAATTACTTGTGGTTCAGGTGTTAAATTTATTAATATAACTTTAATTTCTCCCGTGTATCCTTCATCGATAGTACCTGGAGTATTTAAAACGGTTAATCCTTTTTTAAGTGCTAATCCACTTTTAGGTCTAACCTGTACCTCACATCTTTTAGGTACATTTATACGTAAACCCGTACTTACCAAAACTCTTTCAAATCCATCTAATGTTACTTTTTCATTAGCCCTTAAATCAAATCCAGAGTCGCTACCATAATGATATTTGGGTTCATCATTAATAGACTTAAACGAATACTCTACCTCAGTAGGTTCAAATCCTGTATCTGTAAATGATTTTTCTAATTCATCATAATCAATTCCAAATGATTTCATCATTGATTTAGGGTCGGACATATCAACATCACTTAAAGTGTTTTTAAGGTCTGTTAATTTAGACATATCCTCTTTTAATTTATTTAGTTTATTTAACATAAGTTATTTTAATTTATATATTTTTTTAATCAACTCAACTAATACATGAACATCTTTTTCACAATATTCAGATATTGGTATTAAACCATTTGAATTCCAATAGGTATCATGTACTAAATTACCTGTCACTTCACCTGTTTTAGGACTATCGATACCCATAGAAACACACATCAAATCTAGCGAAGAGATACCAAAATTATTGCCGAATTGCCAAATTTCTTTAGTGTCTAACGCCTTAAATTCCCATGGTTTAGTGTCATAAGATGGTAGTAATTTAGGAGGTAGAATATTATTAGTTAAAAATCTTTTACCTAGTACAGGTATATCAAAAAATTTAATATTATGACCACAAAGATAAAAATCTAATTTTTCTACTTTATTAAGTAGTTCTTTAACTTTAATTAATAAATCTTTTTCATCATCTTCAGCGATAGTTTGAGTATGTATATCACCTGATGGTGTTATAAACGAAAAAGATGCGACAATTATTTTAGAAAACTCTGCAACTAACGCCGCCTTGTTTATAAAAATCTCTTCAGGTTTCTTACCTTCTTGGTCAGGATATTTTCTAATAAACCAATCAATATAACTTTCAAATAATCTTGCTAATTCTGGTCTGTTTTTTTTTAGGGTTGGTAAATCTTTTTCTATTCCGACAGTTTCTAAATCGAAAAATAAAAGTTTATTTAATGGTAAATTTATCATTTTAATAGTGTTTTATATATTTGTGCTCTTGTTTTTGTGACGATATTTAAATCATATTTATCTTTTACTGTTTCATATAGTCTTTCACCCAAATCTTCTGCCCATGATGGGTTCTTTACTAATTTTTTAACATATTTAGCCCAATCAGCATGATTTCTACCTTCATTTACTAATAGTGCGTTACCATCAACAAACTCACCGTATTTTAATGCGTGTTTTAAGTCTATAGTGTAGGGTCCAATATTTGAAGCAATAATCGCCTTTTTATAAAATCCTGCTTCAATAACTTTCAATTGAGATTTCATTCTATTAAAGATATGGTTTTTAATAGGTGCTAATGATACGTCAAATTTAGAATAATTTTTAGCGTAAGATGTAACAGGTTGGGTCCAAACTCTGTGATAGAATTTTTCATTCTCATAAGGTTTAGGATTATATGTTTGTAAATATTTTTTATAATCATCGTTAATTAAACTATAATTTTTTGTAAATATTTTTTCGTATTCTGCCCAAACAGTTTCTTCAGGTTTAATGTCTCGTTGTCTCTGTTTTTTTGTTTTTTGGTCTATTTCAGTAACAGTACCTCTTGTATCAAAACCACAAAGATATAAATCAAACTTATCATTAAGTGTTCCTGTCTTACTAAAACAATCGGATAATATTTTTAAATCGTGTAAGTGAGATGACCCCCCTAACCAACCAAACCTTAACTTATCTGAAGGTTCGGTCTTAGCCATAAATTGAGGTTCTTTAGGGTTAATGGCGTTTGGTAAAACAAATACATTTTTATTTAATTTTTTAATTTCTTGTGCGAAAATTTCTGTAGTTGTAGTTACATACTGAGCAGCTTTTAAATTATCTCGTATTTTCAAATGTAATTTATTATTAGTAATCATTACATGTGCAGGATGTTCTTTAGTTGGTAACCAATAGTCATCTATGTCGGCTATAGTGATAACCCCCCATTTTTTTAACTTTTCTAAAAGTGGTGGTGTTGAATCGTAGTCTTTAGTAATTGTTCTATGAAAATGTACTATATCGTAATTTTTCCAATAATTTTCATCATTAACTTTTGGTTCGTAATCGATATCTACATGAAAATCATCAGGATTTTGATTTTGTAGGAAGATGTGTGGTTCTACTGAACGAAATTTACCGACACCTGTTCTATCGGATGGTAGTACTAATATTCTAATCTTTGACATATATTTTAAGTTTAATCAAAATATAGTAAAAGATTTTTAATAAGAAAAGGTATGCTTATTTTTTTACCTTCTTAATCTTTAATACTTTTCCTTCGAATATGTGATTACCTACTCTAAGTGATAGAGTTTCGTTGGTTTTTTTAGATGATTCAGATAATAAACCCGCATTTGATAACTCTTCTTTAACTACGTCTCTTACTGTGTCTCGTACAACATCTCTAATCATTTGTTTTAGGTCATTGTTAGGACTTAAAGAAGTGGTTGTGGTTATACCTTCATTTTGTGTTGTTGATGTGTTAGATGTCTTATTATTATTCATTAACCTTGATGCTCCTTCTATAATATCATTAGATAAAACAGGGCTATTGGTTTGTGGTTGTACTATTGGATTCTCTAACATTAACTTTTTTATATCGTCAGGTAATTTAGAGTTATTTATAGCGTTTTCACTTACAGGTTGACCTAAATTAGTGGGTTGTTGTACAGGTTGTTGAGGTATCGGTTGTTGTATCATTTCTTTGGGTACATTATATGTTGCGTTAACATTTTCGGCCATAGGTAATGAATTACCATTATTATTTCTAGGGGTTTGGTTGTGTTTATCCATTATTTGTCTAGAAACTGCTAATTTCTGCATTAAGTCACTCATATTATTTTATATTAAAATTTAGCGTTTAAAATTACACTTGACATACTATTATCACCATTAGGGTTGTAGTTAGGTCTCGGTCTATTAAATGTATCGCTAGTTAGTTTATAAGTAAAGATTTTGTCAACTCTGAATAATCTCCATCCTGGTAATGGTTTTTCACCTATAGATGCGGTATGTGAAGCCCCTTCTATATCCCACGCCCTTAGCACCATATTATTTCCACCTTTACTTCTTCCCACACATACGGGTTCAATAGTTCTATAACCTTTACCTCCAGGTTCTTTACCATCATAATTAATAATCACAACTTTTCGGTCTCTAATTGATTTTTCAATATCATTAAGAGATGCGATTTCATTTATAAGACCTTTAACGGTTGTAATTAATTTCATTATAAATCAAAGTTAGGATAAGGGTTATTTGAACTAAATTTATCAATCTTAGTGTTTTCTACTCTCGCTTGTATATCTGTTGATGTACCCGCTTGTTCATTATAAACATCTAAAAATTGTGAAGTACCTCTACCTATATTATCACCGTCCGCCATAGCGTCAGGGTGTTGAGGTGAATAAAGGTCACTCTTAGGTGAAAAATCATTTTTTGGAAATAATTTTGCTCTTTCAGCTTCAGCGAACTCAGTTAATGAATTTACTGGTTGTGCGAAATCTAATTTGTCGTTTTGTGTTGCCATTATATTAATGTTTTCATTATATCGTTTATTTGTTTTATCTGTTCAGTAACAGAAGTGTCATACTTATTAATTCCCTTCTCATGTTTTTGTTGGGGATTAACAACTATTTCGTCCTTAGTGTGGTATTTAATATATTCATTTTCCATACCACCTTCAGATTTGGCTTTCTTACCTATATCTAAGGTGTTTCTCCAATAATCTAAGACATGGTTACACCATGTTTTCATTCTATCACCACCATTTAGTATAAACGGGGCGTCTTCGGTACTACCATCAAAGGAATCAAACCAATTTTTAATTCTTTTTAATCTTTGGTAATTTAAAACATTACTGTCTCTTAATTCTTTATTTCTATTAAACCCCTCGGTATTACTGTCAGCCTTAACAGAGTTAAAACACTTAGATAGGTGGTCTACTAGCGAGTCAGGTAATTTTACTTTTCTATCGTATAAATCTTTATTCATTTTTTAATAACTTAATTAAATCTACCACAGATAAACCCTCCATATCGGCTAATTTTTTTAAAGCTTTAATATTTCTAACTATTATTGGTGAAATATCTTTTTGTACTTTTAAATCCATATCTTCAGACTTACTAACTAACATATCGTCAGCCATTTTTAACAACTCTTCCTTACTAAGTATCTTTCCTTTTTCAGTTAATCTACCCTTCATTACAAAGTTTTTCTTACCTTTAAATTCCGATGAATCATCTAATTTAGAGTCTTTCCCCATTTCTTCAGCTCTACCTTTAGCGTCATCTTCATCAAAACCTAACTCATCCATAAAGAAATCTATTGTTTCATCAGCGTCCATAAATTTTGTTTCATCGTATCCGAAGGCGTCTTCCATATCTTCTTCACTAACTTCTTTTTTTTCAACACTTTCACCATAATAAACTCTATACCCTCTAGTTAATGGGTCTTGAGTAATTCGAGCCATTGCAACTGTCTTATCCATAGTAGTATTACCGTCAGCACTAACATTAGGGTCTAAAATAGGTATTTTAGAATTTAACATCGTACCATCATAGTCTATTACTTCATCCATTTCTCCTTCAGGTTTTTCGCTCTGTATGATGTCTAAAAACTCTTTATGTGTGTTACAAGGCATAAATGTTTTCCTTTTGTGTTTGTGGCATCCCTCACAACCTAATTCTTTTGCGGCTTTCTCAGCGGCCTCCTTTGTTTTATAAAGATATGACTTCATTGGTTCTTTTTTAATATAAATACTGCGAACAAAGTATTTATCTATAAAAACCATTCATGGCAAGTCAGAATATTAATAATTATAATTTTAATCGATACGATATACGTTTAGACAATAGTAGCTACTTTGACCTAACAATTGCTTCAGATGAAAGAGATTACGATGAGGAGGTGGTTTTCTCTAAAAAGCTAATCGCTGAAGATGATGGGGATAGGTTGCCTGTCTATATTGATTTATCATCAGATTTATCAAATCAAAAGATGAGATTACTGTGGAATGTTAATTACAGTGGTAATACTTTGGTGTCTGAAAATTATTATAACCCTAAAAATGTTGATTTATTTTGTGAATCCGCAACTACCTTATGTGATATAGGTTTAGTTGCAACAGATAATGGGTTATATGATAAAATGACTGGTGAGACAATAACTTTCACAATGGCCATAAATGATTTTGAAAAATGGAACCCACATTATTATGACCGTAGAATGAAGTTTCATCCCGTTACTTCTTACGCGGATTGGCCAAATCATAGATTTTCAGGTAATTCTAAAACAATTTATAATATAGTTTCTAAAAACAATGGAGACTCTATCGGTTATTATAATGAATTATACGGAGGATTCTATCAAGGATTTTATAAGTTATTTGGGTATGACTATGAAGTATTTCCTGAAAGGGTTAATAAAGGTTGGACTATGGAGACAATCATTAAGCCAAGACAAAGAGAAGAGTTTAAGATACAGCCTTCTGAAGTGTATTTAAATGATGTTTATCCTGATAACGCAGGTATGTTTTTTTATTTTGGTACAAGAGCTGAGAATAAATATTATCATCCAGCTTCAGGTAAGACGGAATCTAAAAGAGGTAATCAAGGTTCGGACGGTTTAGGTTGTTACAGTTATAATTGTGGATTTAATATTGATACTTCAGGTAAAAGTTCGACTGAATGGTCATATAAAAGGGTAACTTCAGGTTTAACTGATTGTATACGAACATGTGCATGTTCCAATACTGGTGTAACAAATTCTAATTGTTTTAAGGTATTTCCGACAACAGGTACTACTGTGAAACACGAGACAGGACCATGTGGTGCGTATGATACTACGGTCGTAAATCCACCTATTGACCCAGGGGTTGACGCATTATCTAACGCAATGTCTATTAGATTATCAGGTGACCCTAAAAACCCTAAACTTTGTGTTAAGTATATTAAATTAACAGGAGATTGCATAACAACAGGTAGTTGTGGGACCACAGGTTTAACGTATTCTTCAGGTTATTGTATTAATGAAATATGTTCAGTTAGGGGTATATATGATGATTGTGGATATGATTCTTTAGTCTGTTTAACCGCTAATACTGAGGAAAGATGGGTAATGTTTTCTGCCGTTTTTGAAAGGTATGAATTATTAGAAGATTGTGATTTAATAAATTGGGGTGGATTAGGTGATATTAGGGAAGTGGTATATCCGTCCGCCATAAATGGGGCAGCCTATAATTTAATAATGCCACCACAAACCCATGAAGGTCAGAAAAAAGAGAAAAAAGAAAGTATAATAGAATTAAATCGAAAATGGTTAAGAAATAAAGATAGGAGAAAAGGATTATTAAAATTATATGTTAATGGTTACTTATTTATGGTCATTGAAGATTTTGAAGAGATTATACCTCGTGAATTAAATACTCAAAAAGAAAAACAATTAGGAGTACCATTTAATATTAGTTGGGGTGGAGGAACTCAAGGACTTAGAGAAAGCCTAATGTTTAGTGCTTGTACTGCAACTGAAGGTCCTTATATACAAGACCCTGAAGATATGCCAAATCAAACCTTATCAGGTACTTCCTTATCGGGATTAACAACTGATATTTTAATAGAACCTAATTTTGGAGGGACATTTATGGGTGGAATATCTCAATTTAGAATGTATACCGAACCATTATCGACCCCTCAAATTCAACATAATTATAGAGAGTCACGAGTAAGATATAATTTATACGATTTTTGGTGTAGTAATTGTTTTGATTGTTTGTTAGGTTGTTACTTTAATTTTGATTTAGAAGAGGCGGCCTGTGATTTTGATTTTGTATCTAATGAAATAACTTGTGATTTTGGATTTAATATATCCGATAATAACCCTAATATTTAATAATTAAAAATGGAATTTTTTATAAGAAAAAATAGTACATTACCAATAATAAAGGTACAAATTGTAAAAGATGGAAGAGTAGATTTTAGAGAATTTGATAATCTAACTAAAGATTCGACTATCACTTTTAGTATGTGGAATGAAGAGACAAATGTTTATTATATTATGAATGAACCAGCATATACTATGGTTAAACCTGATAGTGTTGGAACAGAGGAAGTGGAATATTATGTTTACTACCAATTAAGTTCTCATGAGACCAGACATATCGGTGGTTATGTAGGGGAATTTAAAATAAAAAATAGCCAAGGTGAAATTATATTACCAAGAAGGAAGGAACTTTTTATTAATATAACAGACTCTTTTAGTCGAGGAGACTTATGTTGTAAACCTCAGGGAGCAAACTAATATATCGTAATATTTATATGTATGGAATTTTTTATAAAACAAAATAGTGAACTACCAATACTTAAAATGCAAGTAGTTAGAGATGGTCGTACAGACGCATATAAGATATTTGATGCGGACTTGGATACGGCGACAATGAGGTTCTCAATGAAAAATGAAAAGAATGGTATACCAAAAATTTTAATGGAAAACGCATATATAACTGAAAAATCACAACTTAACCCCACTTCGCCCTATGAATATTATATTTACTATAAGTGGAGTAAAAAAGATACTAGCGTTAAAGGAAGATTTATTGGCGAGTTTCACATACATAATTCCATGGGTAAATTAATTGCACCAATAAGAGAAAATTTATATATAAACATAATATAAGATATGAATAATAACATAAGAAGAAAAAAAAATTTAGTAATAGAAAGATTAAATCGTAGATTGTTAGGGGAGTCCGAAATGGATTGTCCGAAAGCAACTCAAGATTTAGAATTAAATACTAAAAATAGAGACTCCTCTATTAAATCAGGACACATAAAGTATGGACCATTAAATGTGGATGAACCTGGAGATTATTGGAAAGACTTATCCAATCATTGGGACACCACAGAGGAAGCGGCTAAAAAATCTTTATGTGGTAATTGTGTTGCTTTTGATATATCAGAAAGAATGGATGAATGTATGCCAGGAATCACATCTGATGATGATGGTAGGTTAGGTTATTGTTGGATGCATAACTTTAAATGTCATTCGGCAAGGACCTGTTATACTTGGGCAAAAGGTGGTCCAATAGATAAGGACGAAGTTTCTTATGAATGGCAAGAAAGAAATTCATAATAGTTTGACAATCTTATAATAGTTACTTATAATTTGTTTAAGTGTTAAAGAGTAATCACGTCAATACGATGTGAGTAAATGTCTCAAACGTAAAAACAAATTATATGGTATCACAAGAACAAATTGAGAGCTTCCTCAACGGGGAAGACCCTGAAAAATATATAGTAGCGTTAGAATATGATTACGCCTCAGGAAAAATATTCAAAGTAATTCAACACCCTGTTCAGGGTAAAGTTATAAAATCTGACACATTTATTCCATTTGCTTGGGTAGGTAACCTACACGGAGTAAATTTTTATGGTGGCTCTAAAGAGGCTCAAAAACAAGCCATGTCCACTCACGGAATTATTATTGATAAGTTAGATACTCACAATGATGAAAGATTAAATAATGGGTTAAAATTCTTAGTAAAAACTACAAAATCTTATAGTAATTTAGTTAATTTTTTTAAAGGAGGGGGATTAGACCCGTGGGGTAGAGGTAATTCTGATAATATCATGATTTTATCACCAACTGAACAATACCTAATACAAAAAAATAAAAGATTATTTAAAGGTTTTGATGAGTACGATGAAGTCCATAGATTTGTTTTTGATATTGAAACTACAGGTCTTTCACCGGAAGAGAGTAGTATATTTCTTATTGGTATGAAAGATAACAAGGGGTTTGAAAAAGTTATCTCATGTGAAAATGAAGAAGAAGAACGAAAAGTTATTATTGATTTTTTTAACACTATATCATATTTAAAACCTACATTAATAGGTGGATATAACTCAGCTTTCTTTGATTTTCCATTTATTATTCGTAGAGCTGAAATCTTAGGGTTAGATATAAAAAAAATATCTAAAACCCTTAACCCAAAACAAAGTTTAAGACAAAAAGAAGGAATGTTAAAATTGGCTAATGAAATGGAGCCATATACTCAAACTATGATGTGGGGGTATAATATTGTTGATATTGCACACGCCGTTCGTAGAGCTCAGGCAATAAATTCAGATATTAAAAGTTGGGGTCTTAAATATATAACTCAATTTATTGGAGCGGAAAAAGAAAATCGTGTGTATGTGGAAGGAGATAAGATTGGTAAAATCTATTTTGATAATAAGGATTATTACTTTAATCCAAAAACGGGTGGTTATAAAGAAGTTGGGACACCAGGAACTGAAGATTTGATGGAAAGATTTCCTGGTCATTACGAAAAGGTAAACGGTAATTATATAATTGAACGCTATCTCTATGATGATATATGGGAAACTATGGTAGTTGATGGTGAATATAATCAAGCAAATTTTTTACTATCTAAATTAGTACCAACGACATATGAAAGGTTATCAACTATGGGTACGGCGACGTTATGGAAAATGATTATGGCAGCATGGTCATATAAACATAACTTAGCTATTCCTAAAAGAGGAGAGAAAAGACCATTTACAGGCGGACTATCAAGATTAATGGCGGTCGGTTACTCTACCGATGTTTTAAAATTAGATTATTCTTCTCTTTATCCGTCTATTCAGTTAGTACATGATGTTTTTCCTAAATGTGATGTTACGGGAGCAATGAAAAGTATGTTAAAGTATTTCAGAGATACTCGTATTAACTACAAGAAATTGGCGTCAGATTTATATATAAGTGACCCCGAACAATCAAAAAAGTATAATCGTAAGCAACTACCTATTAAAATATTTATTAATGCCTTTTTTGGTTCCTTATCCGCTCCCCATGTATTTCCTTGGGGTGATATGGATATGGGTGAACAAATAACTTGTACCGGTAGACAATACCTTAGACAGATGATTATGTGGTTTATGAAAAGAGGTTATAAACCTTTAGTGATGGATACTGATGGTGTCAACTTTTCGTCTCCTGAAGGTCGTGAAAAACACACGTATATTGGTAAGGCCCTTAATGGGTTAGTTATTAAGGATAAAGAATATATTGGTACAGAAGCCGATGTTGCTGAGTATAATGATATCTTTATGAGAGGTGAAATGGGTCTTGATACTGACGGAGTGTGGCCATCTACTATCAATGTAGCACGTAAAAACTATGCGCTTTTAACAGACACAGGTAAAGTAAAACTAACTGGTAATAGTATTAAATCTAAAAAATTACCTACATATATTGTTGAGTTTTTAGATAAGGGACTAAGATTATTATTAGATGGTAAGGGTCACGAATTTTTAGAACATTACTATGACTACACTCAAAAAATATTTGACAGACAAATACCAATTTCTAAAATTGCTAATAAATCTAGAGTTAAACAAAGTATTGAAGAATATAAAAACCACATAAAAAAAAGAACTAAATCGGGTTCTTTAATGTCAAGACAGGCTCATATGGAATTAGCTATTAGACATAATTTACCTGTTGGACTTGGTGATACTATCTATTATGTAAATAATGGTGAGAGAAAGTCGCATGGGGACGTACAGAAAAAAAATGTGTGGAAAGCTTCTGCAGTTGAGAAAAGAAAATATAAAGCAGAACATGGGGTGACAATGCCTGCGGATGGTGTAGAAGTGGTTTTAAATTGTTATCATATAAGTGATAAGTACATTAATGATACTCCAGATAAATTAGGTGAATATAATGTACCACGTTATTTAGCTGCGTTTAATAAACGTATTGAACCACTATTAGTTGTGTTTTCTACAGATATAAGGGATGAAATTATTGTTGACGACCCATCAGAAAGACCATTTTTCACTAATTCACAAACAAAACTTGTAAGGGGGTTTCCTCGTAGAGATGGGGACCAAGATACTTTAGATGAAGTTTTAACTTTATCTGAACCTGAGATTAGATTTTGGAATGATGTTAATATTAATCCTTACTATATGTATTTAGAAGATACTATGGGATTAGTTAATGAGGAGTACGTTAAAAAGAATCTTGATATTATGAGTTCTTTAACCCATCAGAAGACATAACATACCAATTATCTACTATAAATCTTAATTCTACAGAGGCGAATTTATCTAATTGAATTTCTTCGTACTCTTCATCTATAAGTTTATTAGTTTTAATTATGGTATTACCCATAGATTTAATTGTGAGATGTTCTGTCGTTAATTCGTCTAAAGTAACGGTACAGGTTTCATCACCACCACTATTTTTTACTGTAATGACACTCTCACCTTTAGTTTTATAATGTGTTGAATTTTTAATTAATATAACTTCAGAAATTAACTTTTCTTCTCCGTTTATTAATTTCTTTACGGGGTATGATTTTATTATTCCCATACTTATATGACATACATTTGTCGAGGCAACGCTCTATATTGTAATGATTTATTAAGGTTTTCAGCTAAATTCGCTTCTCTTTCCATCATTTTGTCAGGTCTAAGTCTTTCTAAACGAGCCATTAACTCTTCCATTAGTTTACTTTTCTCATCTTTTGCTTCTGTTAGAAGAGAATCGTAATCCATTGTTATTTCAGAGTCTGGAGTTTTTAAATTACCACTAAACTTTCCCCTAACTCTACCTAAAGTTTCTTTAACATAAGAAACAAACCACTTTCTAACCCATGCTTGTGCTGGATTGTTTAGTTCGTCCCATCTCATTTCATCAATCGGTATATCAGAAGGTAATCTTACAATATCAGGATTATTAGCTAAACAGTCTTCTCTATTATCAGTATCGTAATACCAATACCATACTTTGTATTCATTATTTTCTATATTACCAAAATCAAATTTACCTCCTGGTACATTAAATAAGTGTAATGCTTTTTTACCTTCAGGAAGTGCGGTAATTCTATAGGTTAACTCACCCGCAATTAATCTTCTTTTAATATTAATATCTTGCATCCTTAAAAGAATGTCAAATGCTGGTGTTATCATATAATTACCAGCCTGTCCCATTTGTGAAAATCCAGCACCTCCTCCGATACCTACACCACCCATACCACCAAATCCACCCATAAATGGGTCAAAAAAGGCCGCGTCTAATTCGGCTCTTGTAAACCATAAAAGTTCATTAATTTCTCTACCCGCAGGTATTTCATATATTTGTTGGTTAGTTTTTAAGGTTACGAAATCTTTTTTTAATACATAATCACCTCCGGCCTGTAAACCTACTATTTTTGAATATGAATATGTGTATTGTGTTTCCCAATCTAAAGAACGAGTTGTAAATGCTCTAGTAACAGATTGCTCATCTAAATTCATACCATATAATGAGGTCCATTGTGATTCAATTAACCAATCGTTTACGTATTGAGCGTAGTCTTGTATTGATAACTCTAATAATGAGTCCATCATTTCGTCTTCAATTTCAATACTACGTATAGGTGCACCTAATAGGTGTTTTACACGAGTAAATAACTTACTTCTTTGAGGTTCTTTAATTATAGACATATATACGTTTTCTTAATAAATATTCGGAAAACTATAATTCTTTAATTTATATATTCATCGGATTCTTTAAAAACGTATCTTCCATTAACTATTTTAGTATTACTATTCTCAAAAACTACAGTTCCTAATTTATTATTGTGAAATACTAAAAAATCGGTTTTATAAGGTTTTACATTACCTGTTCCGTAAACCACGACTTTACCATTCTGTTTTGAAACTCTATTGAATGGTTTTATCTGCATTGTTTTTGTTTGTTCATTTAACGTTACAACGGCATCTATACCACCAATCATATCATCAACATCACCTAATTCCCCGACCTTTTTAACCTTATCAGTTTTAAAGATTTCTTTTAAACCGGCAACCGCATCTACTTCTCTCTTATCTCCAAACTTATTTGTTTTGTCAAGACCTGACATTATAGTTTTAAATGTTGGTGAATTAGAATCAAATATTTTATATCTTAATTCGATTAGATACTTATTAAGTCTGTCAACTTCATTTATTTGTTCTTTATTATTTTTACTATTAAAGTTAATAACATCAATTCCGTATTTTTTTAAGTATTCATTAGTATCGGTAACTAAGGTACAAAATGCGGTATAGTTTGTATTTAATTTGTTAATGACTGACCTTCCATTTTGTTCATAATCATAAACTCCCGACATTTGACCTTTATCGTATTGATTTTTTTCATACCAATAATCAGAAAAAACTTCTTTAAGAATATCCATAATTGTAAACATAAACCTTTTTTTAATTTCAGGGTTGGTGTTAAATAATCTTCTATATAATTGAACTTGATTTCTATTACAACCTGGACTTGAACCTTCAGATATTATACTTTTAACTTGTTTAGTTTCATTTAATTTTTTACTTTCTTGTAAATCATATAATTCATTTACGTAGTCCCAATTAATAACCGACCAAAAGTTTGAGATATATTCATCTCTTTTATTACGATATTTTAAATAGTATGCGTGTTCCCAAGTATCTAACGCCAATAATGGGTAACCACCATTTTTAATAACATTCATTAATGGATTATCTTGATTAGATGTTGACATAACTCTAAGTTTATTTGACTTGGTTAGAATTAACCATGTCCATCCAGAACCAAAATTCTTTAACGCTTCGTTACTAAAGATTTTTTTAAATTTTGCAAAACTACCAAAATCTTTAATTATTTTTTCGTAAACATTTCCTTGTGCTCTTTGTTCCTTAGGTGATAACATTTTCCAAAATAATGAATGGTTAAAAACTCCACCTGCATTATCTCTTATACTTTTACTGTATCTGGAGATACCTTTTATTAATTGTTCTATTTCAATATTTCCATCAATTCTGTTTGATAGTAAATTATTTAATTTTTTAACATATCCTTTATAATGTTTATTATAGTGAGTATCCATAGTTTCTGAATCTATAAATCTCTCTAAGGCAGAATAAGAGTATGGTAATTTTTCTATACCTATTTTTTTCATTTCCGTTAAAATTTGTTTAGATTTTCGCGAGACGATATTTGTAACTTCTTTTAAGTTTTCTCGGCTTTTTAATTTATGTTCAATCTCTGAGATTTTATTTTTTAATCTTTTGAACTTCATATGTTTTTTTATTATAAATAATGGTTAATTATAATTTTTCATCGTCTAACAGATATTTCATTAATAATTTGTTCCATAATATCTCCTCTTTCTTCATTATCACCCATAACTGTCTCAAAAATATTCTTTTTTTGTGACAAAATATCATATATAATACCTTCTATTGAGTTTTCAAAAATTGGATAAAATACCGATACATTAGATTTTTGTCCATATCTATAGGCTCTATCTTCCGCTTGTGAATGGTCAGAAGGTACAAAAGATAAGTCGTTCATAATAACTGCTTCTGCCGCGGTTAAAGTTATTCCAACACCAGCGGCTTTAAGATTACCCACAAAGACTTTAACTTTATCGTTTTCTTGAAATTGGTCTACTGAGTTTTGTCTTGATATTTTATTCATTTTACCATCTAATTTAACTGCTTTTTTACCAAAATGGTCCGCAATTTGATTTAGAGTGTTTGTAAAGTTAGTAAACACTATTACCTTCTTACCTTGCTCAATAATGTTCTCAACCAATTCACAGGTTTCTTTAATTTTATTTTCCGCAATTATTTGTCTTATTTTCATTAACATGGAAAATTGTACCGTTAAAGATTTTTTTTCTCTGTCATCTTCTACCCAATCATAGTATTCCCCCATTAGGGCAACGTATTCTTTAGATTTTAAATTAAGGTAAACGGGTGTGATAATTTTATCAGGTAAATCTAAGATGTCTTGCTTTAATCTTCTTAGTACGTGGGTTTTAGTTCTATCCCTTAGTTCAGTGAGATTAGATGACCCATTTACGTTCCATACTTTACGGTTACCAACATTAAATTGGTATCCTTCACAATATCTAATAACATATGCCATCCAATTATATGCTACGGGTGATTCAACTAAATTTAATAAATTGTAATAGTTTATTGGTCTCGATGTCATTGGTGTTCCAGTTAATAACCATACTCTACCTATTGAATTTATAATGTCATTAATAAGTTTAGTTCTTTTTGCTTGGACATTCTGAATGTAATGAGCTTCATCAACTACAACCAAATCAAAACCCTCTTGTAAAATAATTGATTCTTCTTTGTTTTTAATATTATGAAAGTTCTTTAATATATCATAATTAATAATAACGAAATCGGCACTTTCCCATTTTTTACCTTCAATGATTGATATTGATTTTTTAGTGTAATTTTGAATTTCACGTTTCCAATTAATTTTTAACGATGCGGGACATACAATTAATACTCTTTCTGCTCCTGTTTCTAAGGCTGCGATAACTGTAGAAGTTGTTTTACCAAGTCCCATATCATCGGCTAAAATATATTTTTTATGACTTGCTAATTTTTCAATAGATTCTATTTGGTGGTCTAATGGTGGTCTATGAGAATATTTTTCATAATTAATTTCAACTTTTTCTATTTCCTGAGACTTAATTAGTGCAACGCGAGGTAACCAAAATGAATGTAACTTCTCACTATCAAAAACTTTACCCCATATATGAAAAGACTTATCTTTTTCAACTAATAACTTTTCTATGTATATTTTTTCAGGAATTTTTGTTAATAATTTATCCTCCATCATTTTTTTTCCAAAATAACTATCTAAATTAACCCATTTTCTAGCTATTTTAGGTACTCTTAAATGATAACTATTAATGTAGTCTGCTTGAGCTCTAGTTAGTTTAAAATATTTTTTTTCTTTAAAGTTTTTTTGAATGGTAGATATATAATTATTGAACCCATCGTATTCTTCTAATATACGTTGCGCCCTAACCTCAGGTATTTTTGATAACTTATCTTTATTACTTTCCATAATGTAATATTTATAATATAACTATAAACTAACTATTTATCAATATATGAGTAATAGAAAGATACCTATAACAAGACTAGAGAAGTTTTTTGGTTCCGAAGATTTTGGTTTAGAACAAAATATGGGGCGCGAATGGCTTGAGGGTGATATGAATTTTACTTTAGTTTTATATCGTGTTGATAGACAAAAAACAAAAACCGATGATGTTTATGGTGAGACTGAAGAAGATGGTATTAAATTCTTACCTCCTGTTGAATTTAGGGGTTATGTTACTATAGAGTTACCTGATAATCAAAATTATGCTAATTCTAATTTATCTCAAATGGAGCCAGGTAATTTAAAAGTTGGGGTATATCAAGATGCGTTGGATGAATTACAGATAGATATTGAGTATGGTGATTATATAGGATATTATGAAACAGTAGATAGAGTAAGATATTATTCAGTTGTAAATGATGGTAGAGTGGTTAGTGATAATAAACATACTTATGGTGGATTTAAACCCTTTTATCGAAGTATAATTGGAGCACCTGTTAATGACGGTGAATTTAGAGGGATATGAAAAAATTAATAAAAGAAATAAATTTAATTAAGAACCAAATGTCGTACATGTGTGAAGGTATTGAGGGCGAAAAAGTAGTTTGTGATGATTGCGATTGGTCTTGGAATTTAAGTGAAGGTGGTGATGACCCTTATGTTTGTCATAAATGTGGTAACGATAATCAAGAAACAAACTATATCGGTAAAAAAGTTATGGTTTACTATAATTTACACAAACACACATTTTCAGTTTCTTACAAAGGTAAGATTGTAATGTATGCCGATTATGTTAAATTAAAGGACGTAGAGTTCAGAGTTAGACAAGGTGGAAAAGAAAAAGTAAGGGATGAGATGAGAAAAAACGTCCACGCCTTTGTTATTGGAGATTTAATGGAATTTTGTAATTATCCGTGTGAAGATTTACCTGAAGAACCTAATGAAAATGTAATTACTTATAATCCGTATAAGTACGACTCATTTGTTAGAAAAGATAGCGAAAAACCAATCTATAAAGCCAACGAGGTTGAAATGATTAATTCAAAAAATAAAGTTTTTTTTATCAGTGAAACTATAAAATAATGGCACTACCTAAAAATGTAAAAAAATATTTACCTTTAACTCCTGATAAAATTTTACTTCAGAGGAGGGAGGAGTTGCTTGAGCAAATCCAAAAAGACGGAACTTATTTACCTAAATCAATATTACATGCAGATTTAGATAGGGGTATGTTAGATTTTGTTAAAGAAGATTTAGGTATTTCTGTAAGTGGTAAAAAAATTAATACAATTGATTTAATTATAACTACTCAGAACTGGGCTCAATTTACTGAATCTTGGAATTTTCAAGATTTAGATAAAAATATAAAACCCCCATTTGTCGCCACAGTAAGAAATCCAGACGTTAAGTTTGGAACTAATCCGTCTCTACAATATACAATACCAAATAGAAAACAATTTTATTATGCTAAAGTACCTACGTGGGATGGGCAGAGAAAGGGTATGGATATTTATAAAATACCTCAACCTGTTCCTGTTGATATAACTTATAATGTTAAAATTTTCTGTAATAAAATGAGACATCTTAACGATTTTAATAGAAAAGTATTACAGACTTTTTCATCAAGACAAGCATATACTGAAATTAAAGGACATTATATACCTATGATATTAAACAGTTCGTCAGATGAGTCGGTATTAGAATTAGAAAAAAGAAAATACTATGTCCAAAGTTATGAATTTTTAATGATGGGGTTTTTATTAGATGAGGAAGAGTTTGAGGTTTCACCAGCGATTTCACGAACCTCTACTGTTTTTGAAGTTGAAACTTTTAACAGTAGTAAACGAGCAAAGAAATTTCCATCTAACCCTAAGAATTTTGATTTAGATATTCTATTTACAAGCGGCACCACTGCTCTTACTGAAACTTATAGATATGAAGTGGACTTATCCATTTTAGAATCTACCAATGTCGACAGTTATTCTACATATATTAATAACAACTATATTGGAGACGATGTTCCAATCATTAAGGTTTCTACAAACGATTTAATAAAAATCGATGTAGTCAAAACCGATAATACTAAATCTTCAGTATTAAAGGCTAAGGCCAGATTAGTTTAACTATTCTCCGTATATATCTTTTTGTTCCTTACACTTTTCCTCTATCATCTTCTCTAAGAACTTGTATATCTTAAGTCCGTGTTTTTCGCAATAAGTTTTTAGTAGTTGATGTGACTCAGGTGAAATTTTTATGTTTTTTATTTTACTCATCCATGTTTTTTTAAAAAGTAGAAAAAAGGTAGAATTTTTTCCTACTCTTTATAAATATAGTCTTTATGTAATAGTTTTTTCATCTTTTTCGTAATATTTATCTATAAATAAAACTTAAGAAAAAATTACAACATGGCGACATCTAACAAAGTATTCGTATCTCCGGGTGTTTACACATCAGAAAGAGATTTAAGTTTTGTAGCACAAAGTGTAGGTGTAACTACTCTTGGTTTAGTGGGTGAAACAATTTCGGGACCAGCGTTCGAGCCGATTTTCATCACAAACTTTGACGAGTTCCAATCCTATTTTGGTGGTACAAATCCAACTAAATTCGTGAATACTCAGATACCTAAGTATGAGGCAGCTTATATAGCTAAATCGTATCTTCAACAATCAAATCAATTGTTTGTTACAAGAGTACTTGGACTATCGGGGTACGACGCGGGACCTTCATGGTCAATAAAAACTATCGGTAACTTAGATAGTACAGGAACTACAGCAACATCTGTTTCGGGTCCTTTCACTATTGCATTCTCCGGTGTTTCAGGAACATCCACAAGCACGGCTATCACCAACTATGGTGGTTTACCAGCTAGTATTTTAGGTGTGATAAATCATCCTTATGAGACATATACGGGTGGAGAGTCGACTTTAGAGGGTGACTTCAAAAAATATTTTTATCAAGAAATTGCTAATCCAGCAAATTCAGGTAGTACTTCATACTTTTGGGGAGCGGTAAGTGCTTCTACTTATAGTAGTATAACAGGAGCGTCATCGACACCTAATTATACAGGTAATACAAATGTACTCGCTGTTAATAATGTACAGTTTGAAAATAACGTTTTAAATGCGTCAGTTAATGACCCATGGTATTACGCGTTATTCACTGAAAACTCAGGAGTATATAATGGTACAGGTTTTGGTTTTGGTGTTACTACCTTAACTAATACAGGCGGATTAAATTACGAAGGAACTGCTGAAGTTTACATAACTAACTATACGGGTACACCTATGAGTGAATACCACGATTTAGTTGTGGGGACATTACGTTCAAGAGGTATTGATACATACACTACCGATGATGGACCAGTTTACGAAGTGTCAGGTTTAACTGATGTGATGATTGACTGTACAGGAGCATTTTCAGCAATATCAACAAACCCATTCGCAACATTTGGTATAAGTGGTTTAACTGCGGATAACGACACTTTCACATTTAATACATCATTTAATATTGCAAATTCTAATTACGTATCAAAGGTATTTGGTAAATCTAATTTTGCTAAACCTAAAGCGGAAGTTCCATTATTCTTAGAAGAAGAGTATTACAACTTATTAAATACAGGTTATAGGTTAGGTAAAGTAAGAGGACTTGATTGTTCTTTAACTGCATTACCAAGTGCGAGAGGAGATGCTGGTACTAATACTAGTATTGGTTGGTATCTTGATAGATATCAAACACCTGAAACACCATATTTGGTTTCAGAATTAAGAGGTAATAAAGTTTATAATATGTTTAAATTTTTAACAGTCTCTGATGGTAATTCAGCAAATAAAGAAGTAAAAGTTTCCATAATGAATATTTCATTTAATAATGGAACATTTGACGTTGCGGTTCGTGACTTTTTTGATACAGATGCTAATCCTGTAATCTTAGAAAAATTTACAAATTGTACAATGGATGTAAACCAAAACAGTTTTGTAGCTAAGAAGATAGGTACATCTAATGGTGATTTTGAACTAAGGTCAAGATTTATCATGTTAGAAATGAATGAAGATGCACCTATGGATTCATTACCTTGTGGTTTCCGAGGATATGAAACAAGACAATACTCAGGAGTTAAATCACCTTTCTTAGAATATAAAACTAAATATGATACACCAGGTGAAGTTATTTGGAATCCACCATTCGGTTCTGCAACAGGTACTGATAATGAAACAAGAAGTTCAGGAGATAGAGTTAGAAGAACTTTCTTAGGTGTTTCTAATACAGTTGGAATAGATTCAGATTTCTTCCAATATAAAGGAAAACAAAACCCTACTAACTTAGCTACTGCTACTGACTCACAACCGTGGTCTTACCTCACTAAAGGTTACCACATGGATTCAGGAGCGACTGTCATCACAATATCGTCTAATTATGTTACTTCGGGTGAAACAGCTTTCGAAGTTGGAGACGCAAGTTTTGATTCAGAACCACAAGAGGGTAGTCCTTATTACAGATTAAATGCACGTAAGTTCACTGTAGCACCATCAGGAGGTTTCGATGGATGGGACATATATAGAGAATATAGAACTAATGGTGATAGATACCAATTAGGAGCGGCAGGATTTAGAAAAGGTGCAGCACCTTCAATCTCTTATCCTACGGCTACAGGTTGGGGGGCATTTAAACAAATTACGGGTCCTGACCAATTAACTTGGGCTAATACTGATTATTACGCTTACTTATGGGGTCAATATACCTTTAATAATCCTGAATCAGTTAATATAAATGTTTTTGCAACACCAAACATTGATTATGTAAATAATTCAAACTTAGTTGAGTCTGCAATTGACATGGTAGAACAAGATAGAGCGGATTCGGTTTATATTTGTACAACTCCTGATTATCAAATGTTTACACCAACATTAGGTGATTTTGATACTAACTTTATTTATCCTGAAGAAGCGGTAGATAATTTAGAAGACACAGGAATTGATTCAAACTATACCGCAACTTATTACCCATGGATTTTAACGAGAGATTCGGTAAATAATACTCAAATATATCTCCCACCAACAGGTGAAGTTGTTAGAAACTTGGCATTAACAGATAATATCGCTTTCCCTTGGTTTGCAACTGCAGGTTATACAAGAGGATTAGTTAATTCTGTTAAAGCACGTAAAAAGTTAACACAAGAAGACAGAGATACACTATATCAAGGTAGATTAAATCCAATAGCAACCTTCTCTGATGTGGGTACAGTTATTTGGGGTAATAAAACTTTACAAGTTAAGGAATCAGCACTTGATAGAATAAACGTAAGAAGATTGTTATTACAAGCTCGTAAATTAATTTCGGCAGTGGCTGTTAGGTTGTTGTTTGAACAAAATGACGAACAAGTAAGACAAGAATTCTTAGACTCAGTTAATCCAATCTTAGATAGTATTAGAAGAGATAGAGGTTTAATTGACTTTAGAGTGACAGTTTCTGGAACTCCTGAAGATTTAGACTCAAATACGTTGACGGGTAAAATTTACTTAAAACCTACAAGAGCACTTGAATTCATTGATATTGAATTCTTAATTACACCTACAGGAGCATCTTTTGAAGATATTTAATATCTGACTATTTATTAAATTGAGGGGGGAATTATCCCTCCTCTTAGCCAATTAAACGTTTAAATAAAAAAAATAATGGAATTTAAGAAAAAAACACTTAGTGAAGCTTTAGAAATTAAAGCTAATGGAAATAAGTCTTTCTCTGAAAAACCTCAAAATATTGTTATTTCTGAGAATCAGTTAGAGAGATTAATTGAAAAACTTAACACTATTAAAAAATAGAAGTATGAGTTTAAAGAAGGTTATAAGGGAGTTTTATTATGAAAAACAATTACGTGAAGGGTTTGACCCTGAAGGTAATCCTGATTTAAAGTATTATGCTTTTGATTGGGATGATAATATAGCCACTATGCCCACACAAATAATTCTCCTTTCTGATGACAATAAAGAGATTGGGATGTCTACTGAGGATTTTGCAGATTACAGGGGGATGATTGGTAAAGAACCCTTCAGTTATAAGAATGAAATGATTATTGGGTACGCAAATGACCCATATAGAAATTTTGGAGTAACAGGAGATAAAGCATTTATTATAGATTCAATGTTAGCTAAACCAGGACCATCTTGGAATGATTTTGTTGAAGCAATAAACGGAGGTTCAATTTTTTCAATTATAACGGCAAGAGGACATACACCTTCAGTGTTACGTGACGCAATTTACAATATGATAGTAACTGACCATAATGGAATAAGTAAGGAGTCTTTAATTGATAATTTAAAAAAATATCGTAATATGGTAGGTGATGAAGAAAAAGACTCGTCAATTATGATTAATGATTATTTGGACCTTAATAGATATTACCCCGTAACTTACGGTGAAGGTAACGCGGCGGACCCTGAAGAAGGGAAAATTAAAGCGTTACGTGAATTTATTTCGTATGTTAGAGATATTAGTAAAAGTATTGGTAAAAAAGCCTTTCTTAAAAATGATATAAAAAATAATTTTATACCGATGATTGGGTTTTCTGACGATGACCCAGGCAACGTAGAAAAGATTAAAGCATTTTTAGATAAAGAATATAAAGATAAACCAGTTAAAACCTATTTAACTAAAGGAGGAGATAAAAAAGAAGTTTAATAAAAATTATTATTTTATTTGCTCTAGTAGATTACTGAAAAAAAAATAAAAGTAAATAGAAAAACTTTTAAACTGGATATTTATAATTAAATAAACTAAAGAAATATAAAACCAAAATACAATGGCAGACTTA
>Ga0181410_1000050_pt1 | contig 43256 bp, 30 predicted proteins | sample 33SPOviralmetaG_FD_130112 | JGI IMG/M metagenome (GOLD analysis project Ga0181410, IMG submission 130112) | Marine viral communities from the oligotrophic San Pedro Time Series (SPOT) site, San Pedro Channel, CA, USA - 33 SPOT_SRF_2012-06-20 | ecosystem: Environmental > Aquatic > Marine > Strait...
AAACCATCCGACATTGACATATGGATAACGTGCTCTGCGTTTATGTTGTACGCATTCATGGTCTTGTAGAATCTTCCACCTGCATTTCCACCTGCAAAGCCTGACATATTATTTGTAGCACCTTGATTTGCGTAACTCGAACCATATGCCGCTGTACCACCGCCAGTTGTTCCACCGCCACCGTATGTTTGGTTAGGTGTAATTTGTGTTGCTGATAATCTTTGTAGGTTAGGGTTAATATCCCTGATGACATACTGTTCAGGTTTCTTTCCCTCGGACTCATTAACAACGATCCTGTCAACTTTTGCGTTGTCTATGTACAACCATTTGTTTGTTTCTGGATCTCTAACGAAGAAACAATCTCCGTACTTCAGTGCGTTCCTGAAAATCCTGAAGATTCTTTTGTTGAACTGATTGGACTTTGTCCACTGTTGCAAAGCCTTCTTCAATAATTTTACTTCGTGTTCTGTTGTCTCATCTTTGAACACAAGATCAAACGGAGTCTCGTTCTCTGTGTTCTTCTGTGTTGAGAATTCTGCCAGGATGTCCAGTGCCGCGTTGATCTCCGAGTCTGAATCCATTTGGTCATACTGGAAGTATCTCTGTATCCTGTTGGGGTGTCCTGTGTACACATCCGGCAAGTAAGAACTGTAGTTCCTCTTGGCGAAGTTGGGTACTTTCTCTCCACTGATTGGAGACATGTTTGCGTCTTTAAAATATTTTTTCCAAGCCATGCTTTATATTACACTTTTTTATTCATTTTAGCAACCTAAACCAGTCCAACTTGGTTACGGTCTTTACGTGCTGTTGTCTCAACTGCTTTCAAGGCCCTGGATTCCACTGCTACAAGCGTATTTACGCCATTTACCATATTCGATAAAGTCTTATTCGCACTGTTCATCTCTGTGACAAGGCTTGCCATCTTGGTCTCCAGTGCTGATGTATCGAATGTGCTCTTAAGATCGTTGTTTGCGGTCACTGTTGATTTGGTTCCTGGGGTCACCATCTCTGGTCCACGCTCACCAACTAGGTAAGTTTTTCCACCATCCATACCACCACCAAATGCTTTGCCTTCACGTGATGCGGCAAAAAGTGCTGACGCTCCGCCGAGTGCTCCTCCGACAGCGGCACCGACTGCTGTTCCTATCACTGGAATAACTGATCCTATCATTGCACCTGTGAGTGCACCTCCAATGGCCGCCTGTCCAACACCAAATGCTTTCTCTCCTGTGGTCTCGGCATTACTTGCCTGTGCAACTCCACCCGCGGCTATTCCTAATCCTGCCAGTCCGCCAACACCCTTGCCGGCGATGCCTGCACCTTTCCTAGCGAGGGCACCTGCTCCCGCTCCACCTAAATTTAAATGTGCCGTACCCAATCTAGTACCAGCGGCAACTATGGATGTCTGTTTGGCCGCATCAAATAATAATTTACCTGACAGTCCTGCAACTAGTAATCCTGCTGTTAATCCTGGTGCTTTAGCCAGTGCAGTCGCTACAGAACCACCGGCGCCGAACGCACTTTTTATAATGTTAACGAATCCACCCAACGCAGGACCAAACGCTTGGAGTAATCCTGTTTCTATCTGTTGGAATTGGCTCGACAATACTTTCGTCGCTTGTTCAAATGTTGTTAGACTCTGCACAAGATCTGTTGCAGACTTATTTTGTTCGTCTAACACTGCACCTGTGTCAGTTACTCTTCTACCTAATTCAATTATGCCACCTTGCAGTGATAAAAATTCTACCTGACCTGTGACAGTTGCTTTTCTAAATCTATCAATGCTGGACGCTGAGACATCTCTTATTCCGACCAGTGCCTGTTCCGCCGATACTGTTCCGTTGATGAGGCTTCTTATTATGTTTTGTGCCTCTGGAATGTTTTGCACGAGTGCAAGTGCCGACTCGGTTACCGGAACTCCAGCGTTTGCTATAAGGTCTTGGAAGCCTTCTGCCAACTGAGGTGATATGCCTCCCACTGTTGCCGCGAATCCTTGTAGCCTCTGACGTGTCTCGTCTGTCTGTCCCTGAAGTGCCGCCTGGAATCTTTCATTTGATTGTTGCTGTTCTATCTGTGCTCGTAACTCGTCTCTTTGTTGACCTGTCAGTTTCGCCAGTCTATCTAGTTGTTCAGCAAAATTTATTGCACTTGTTGTCCTCTGCTGGTCAGTGAGGGTATTCAATATACCTGTCCTTCTCTGTGAATCTAAATTTAACAGAAGTGTTTCGTTTATCTCATCTACAGTAAGTCCCAATGGAGCCAGTCTTTCTATGCCGAGTTCTCTGGTCTGTGCTCCTAATCTTGCTATGGCCTGTGCACCTTGTGTGGTTGATCCGAACAGTGCCGCCAAGTTCTGCGAATTGTTTGCAACCAAGGCCGCAAAGTCGTCTAATGGCAGTGCCGCACTGGCCGCCGCTGTCCTTAGTTCAACTATGCTCTGTCCAAAGTTCGCACCCGACTGCGAAAGTTGCCTGAATGTTTCTACGTTTACGTCAAGCCTGTTGCCAAGCAGTCCAAGACCTTTGACGTTGTCCGTGAAAGCACTGATCGATCCCGAACCCTCGAACGCCGCTTTACCCAAGCCAACAAAACTATTACCAACTTTCTTAAGTGTCTCGTTGTATTCTTTGTTTGTTTCAATAAGAGTTTCGGTGCTTTTGACTTGTTTATCAATTTGATTGTACTGCTTCTCACCAATCTTGAATTGGTTCCTTGCTTGTTCTAACAATCTCTGTTTTTGTCTTAATGATTCGTCGTCTGACTTATTAACCTTTTTTGCAAGTTCCAGCAGTCTCTTGGATTCTTCGGCCGCCTTCCTTCTACCAGCAGAATTACCACCGGTCTGACCGCTGTCTGCTATCTCCTGTAGATCCTTGATTATCTGCTCTAGTGTTGCCATACGACTTTAATTTTTACCTTTTTATACGCATATAAATATAGACATCTATACGCTTTTAGTGTATATTTATAGAATTAAAAAATGACGGAAAACACAAACCCACTAAACAAGTACTTCAGACAGCCGGCCATATACGTGTCGTTGCCGTCAGGTACTGCCTATCCACCACACGTGGTAACACCAGCACAGACCGGTGAACTAGGCGTGATGCCCATGACTGCCAAGGATGAGATCAGATTCAAAACACCAGACGCACTGATGAACGGGCAAGGCGTGGTAGACGTTATACAGAGTTGTGTGCCCGAGATCAAAGACGCTTGGCAGATAAAGAGCTACGACTTAGACACCATATTGGTTGCCATCAGGGTAGCCACATACGGAGAGACCATGGAGATCAATTTCAACGTACCGGGTGCGAACGAGAACGTTTCACACACAGTCAATTTACCTTCGATTCTCGATCAGTTAAGAACAACTAAAGTGGAAGGACATATTACACTAAAAGACGGACTGAAAATCACAGTAAGGCCATTGACTTACAAGGATATGACAACAACATCATTACAGACTTTCCAACAGCAGAAGATGTACACAGCAATACAGGATTCACAACTGTCAGACGAAGACAAAGCCTCTAGATTCAATGATGCATTCAAGGCACTCACTGATTTAAACTCTAGCATATTATTAAAGAACATCGAGACAATAACCATGCAAGACGGAACTGAGATAACTGATCCTGCCCATATAAAAGAATTCGTAGAAAATGCAAACGCAGTTTTGATAAAAGAGATAGAGGACAAGTTGACACAACTGCGTGGACAGGGTGCAGTGAAACCTCTAAAACTTAAAGCCACTGAAGACCAGATCAAGAAGGGTGCACCGATCACTTACGAGGTACCCGTAACTTTCGACACATCAAATTTTTTCGTATAACCTTGCTTTCACAATCGGAGTCTGATATAATCAAGACATTGAAGGACATGGAGAACTCACAGAAAGAACTCAAGCACGAACTGGTCAAGATCAGTTGGTACATGAGGGGTGGACTTTCATACTCGGAGGCAATGGCGCTCTGTCCAACGGAAAGAGAGATCATAGCACAACTGGTAAAAGACAACTTGGAAACTACCAAGAAAAGCGGTCAACCTTTCTTCTAGAATATAGTATACTATAATGGTATTCGAAAATGCAGATAATTAACACTTACATATGTCCGACAAAGACCTAGTCAAGGAACTCAAAGCCGAACTCTCAGAAATCACAAAAGACCGTGATGACACTCTGACGAAAATGAAATCCAAGGAGAGCCGGATGAAGCAGGTGTTGATCAAACTGGAACACAGAGAGCAGGACGTCCAAAGCATAGGACACAAGATAGGTGAGCAGAACAAGGAGATAGCGGACCTCAAGGCCAAGTTGGAGACCAAAGACCGACTGCTGGACGAGGCTCTGCAGAAGATCAAGGACATACATGACGACTCGACCGAAAAAACAGACACCCACACAGACCATAAAGAGTTGGATTAAGGACTTCGTAACCAAACCCAATCCGGTTTTCGGTGACCTACCGCCATGCCCATACGCACGGAAGGCCATAGTGGATGGCAAGGTAAAATTCCTAGAGCTGGATGGCATAGGAGAGTTCGGAACCATATTCACACACATTTGGGATTTCGACTTCGACAAACAGGACGTGCTGTGCATAATAGCCGAACCAGACCAGTACACTGCCCGGGAGACCGTGGAGATCGCTGACAGGTTGAATCAGGCATTCATGCCCCGTGACGTGGTGGTGCTGGAGGACCATCCCAAGATACACGAACACGTGAAAGGTGTCAAACTCAACAACGGCCACTACATACTGTTCCTGGCACAGAGACTGAGCAAACTGAACAAGTTCTCCAAGATGTTGGAGACTGGTCCTTACTATAAAAATTGGTCTAAATCTTATCTGAAAGAAGTGAAAGGTTTCCGAGGTCCCGCAAAGACTCGATCCTAGAATCTCTCTTACACAATCTACGGTACTGTTTCTTGTTGCGGCTCCATTCCGTGCCTGTCCACCACTCGAATCCTTTATAGTTGGCCTTGTACTCGGACGAGGTCTCGTAGCCAGAACCCATGTAGAAGTAACTGACGTAGTTGTTGGCGGCCCATTCTATCTCTAGGTCCAGCGTGACGTCCGATATGGGCACCGTGTTGGCGTGTATCACTGATTCCAGTCCGTGCAGGTCCTTGGCGTCGTAACTGTCGATGGTGCTGTAGTGCTCGTCCTCCCAACGGTAACGCTTCTGCTTGGTGAACCCAATGATGTTGTCAGCGGATCCTGTGTAGAATATCATGAACTGGTCACGTGGGTTGTAGTGTGCGAATGGATCGTAGTCCTGCGTAAATTTTTTCCTCTCCATGTACTGCTTGTAGATGTGCGGCAGTCCCAACAGTTTCACCATCTCGGATGCGTCAATTATTTTCACGCCGATCTCGTCGCCCTGGTACTCGTGTCGCTTGTAGCGTGGCTTGTACAGGTCCAGGTTAATCCTGGTGCTACGTGATTGGTAGAAAACCTCACGGTTCATGACCGGGTGGTCCAGCGCCAGCCAACCTCGATCCAACGCCTCGTGTTCCTCGTCCACGTCCACTATGGCCATGGGTCGGCATATCACAAGGTCCTGGTGTTCCTGTTTGCCCAGAGTGTGATCGAATATCAGTTCCATATCACCTCCTCTTTTAGTATGCCAGTCACGTTGAATGTCCATTTGTCTGTGATGCCAACATTGGCGGAAAGGTGCCAACGATCAGGGTACCACAACAGTATGTCTCCGGCCTTCCAGTGCGTGACAAAGGAGTCGCCTGCCTGTAAAAGATGTCCGTTCTGCCAGTCTTTCTGGAACACAATGAATCTCACCACGTGATCGTCATGGCCCGGATTCTCACGTTTGAAGTATATGAATTTGTCCTGGTGCCATGGCATCACGTTGCCGGGTGGTTGCAGTGTTGGTCTGCTGGTGGCATTCGTCAGGGGCAGTTGCTCCATTATTTCGCCCTCCCAGGACATCTCCAGTTTGGGTTGTATCGTGGTCGTCTCCCAGTGTCTGGTGTTGTATGGACTGTAGCCGGACTGCCTGTGCTTGTCCAGTTCCTTGTTGAGGTCATCTCCCAGGCCGTCCCATGACTCCCTGTCACCCACCAGTGTCTGCCAACACTCCGGGTGATCCTTCACCGCCTGTTCGCACTCCTGCTGTATTGCGGACCAGTCCGCCGGTATGTTGCCACACCACACGTAGTCCTTGTGTTGGATGCTATCCAGATAGGTGGTTCGAGATACAGACACGAATATAGTCTCCCCTTTTGTATTCTTGCATGGATTCATCACCTATGGCCAACGTCAGTGTGTTGGTCGGTTTGAGGTTCAATCGCTCGCACACGGTTTTGCTCTTGTCCATGTATTTTTCTATCAGCCAGTCCTGGGGGAACTTGTGTAGCAGTTGTGAACTGATGTATCCGTTGACCTTGTCAAATATGTTGGCACCAAGCAGTGCGATCGTGATGCTGTCATCCACGAGGTCTTTGGTGAAACGCACACCCAGTCTCAGTGGATTGCCCACAAAGTTTTTGCTCAGGCTGGTGGCGATATCTTTCACACAGGGTCTGGTGAGATCGTATGTGATGCCGTGTGATATGCCGAAGTATGCGGCATCTATGAAGACCGGAATGTCCAGGCCGTCACAGGTGTCCATTATCCTATCAAACGCAGGGTGCATGGCGCCATTGCCCGAGAAAGGCACACTGATTATCAAAGAATCCCCTGCACGTAGTTCGTCGTCCTCTAGGTAGCACAGGTTCCTACCGTATGCCTTGGATAGAACTCTCGTGATGATGAAATCACTTCTGCTCACTCTAATCCTGTTGTCGTGGTATCTCGACACAAACTCACCAAATGCGTCGGTTGTGCCGGGACAGAACGCACAGTGTTTCATGCCGTCCAGGCCTAGTATGCTGTTGTGTGAGGAATCTGCCAACCACTTGCGCCAGTCCGCCTCGAACTGCGCCGCGGTAAATTTGTCTAGGGTTTTGTAGTCCATTTTGGCCAGGACTTGGTCTATGTGTTCGATGATCTCGGGTGTCTGTAAAGGGTCATGTGGAAGTTGCATTACTGTACTTAATGTATTGTCAGAGACGGCTTACGCCATCTGAAACTTCGCTTACGCTCGTTTCATTTTCTTAATTTACGCTTACGCAAAGTGGAAATTAACGGTTACGCATATATGCGTACTCTGTGGTAGATGAGCAGTCACAATTCGGCTATTTCTAGCCGAACCGACTTGAACCCTGTGGTGAGTTCGCAGTCACTATACATCGCTACCGGAGTTGGGCGGTTGTGCTGTACCCATTTGCTCATTCATTACAACGCGAGCCTGCCAAACCCTTGTATAATAGTTCTTGGCGGACCTGGGGATTTACTTTTTCTAAGAGCCCCATCATTTTTTGCTGTGTGCATCTAAGGATTCACCTGTCGCCTTGTCGGCCGCATTTCCTTGCTCACTGGTTGCGATGCTATGTTTGCCTATTGGAAATTTTTAAGAAATTTTAGTTTGCCTATCGCACTTGTTTATATGAGTTTTAATTTTAGGTCAATCTTTTTGGCTTTAAATACCACAATGCATTGGACATACCAAGGAAATGAAATTACCACAATTCCAGAGGATATAGTTGGCTTCGTCTATCTCATAACAAACACGACCAACGGTAGGAAGTACATAGGCAAGAAATTGGCCAGGTTCAAGAGATCTAGGCCACCACTCAAAGGCAGGAAGAACAAGCGTAGATACAAGGTGGATTCAGACTGGCAGGACTACTATGGATCCAGCGATGATCTAACGATGGATGTCAACAAACTGGGCAGGGACAAGTTCACCAGGGAGATACTGTTTTGGTGTAGGTCCAAGGCGGAACTGTCATACGTGGAGGCACGTGAACAGTTTGCACGTAAGGTGCTTGAGTCAAACGATTACTACAACGGCCACATCCGTGTGAGGGTGCATGGAAAAGGGATTATAAAGTCTTAACAATTTCGTTAGCAAAATGCTCATGGTGTTTCCTATGAGGATGTTCACCGTCATCGGCTCGTTCAGTGAACAGGGATAATCTGGGGAATTTCGCCAACAGGTTTATATTGTTTTGTGATTTTAGATAATCATATACATCGTCATGATGACTTGAAACATTTAATTCTATTTTATTTTTATTGCAGTAGTCTATTATTTTGTTCAAAAATCTTTTAGAATATCTATTTTTTACATCTTTTATGATGTTATCCCTGACCTCTTGCATTTTGGACAGCAATCTTTTATTTCTGTAAAACGAGTGTTCACTAGTCACGTGGGATAAATCTACAGTGCTATAGATACTCATATATTTGTCATCAATTTTACAACGAACGATTCTACGTTCAAAATTAGGAAACAGTATCACACACTTATCAAAATTCTGTGCCTTGTGTAGTAATTTTAAATTGTGGTAAATGCCATCTATACCACTTCCGCTCACACCCATATTGAGATAGTTTGCACCTGTCCTTTGAGATAACTGAAATGGCCAAGAGTCCGAAGCGGATTGGTAAGCACCATAGGTAAATGAACATCCAAAACAAGGAATGAATTTTTTTTCAAATCCTTTGTGATCTCGATCTCTGTACCGATTGGTAAAACTATCGTTTGTAAATTCGTATTGAAAAATATAATCATCCTTTTTTGTAGCACAATGCCAATTATTTGACCTATGAGATAAGATGTAAAGGTCATCTAGTTCTAGGGTGAATACTCCTTTCATAGATATTTCATGTATAGATGTCAGTACAACATCACTGCCGTCTATGAGTAATGATGTGTTGTAAAATTTATTGGTTTCGATACCGTTAAGAATAATTTTATTAATAACAATGGTGTTACCCTTTGGATCCAAAGGGAAGGAAATTTTATTTTGCTTGGGATAATCTATGTCCCACTCCATAACTTTTGTGCTGAGGTGGATTTCGATTTTCAAATTCATGCTACATAAGCCTCCGACTCGTCAAAGACGGAGACTTGGGTTTTGCAAAATCCAATTATAGATTACGCCGCTGTCTTTGCCGCGTTCTTCACTTCTTGAATTTCTTTTCTTCTTGCTTTGATCAGTTTAGATAATTCTGCTAGGGCCTTTCTGGCTCTCGTTGCAGAGGCTTTTACACCCTTATCAACAAACTTCCCATTCTCTTCTGAGTAAGTCTGAATTGCTGTCATTATAGCGTCATGTGTTTCATTTGACATATTAATTGTCCTTCCTTTATTATCGTACGATTAACATTAATTAACGTCAGTGTAATTAAAGCACGTAAGAAGTGGTTTTGTCAACATAAAAATTAAACAATTATGTCAACATCATTGGCATAGTTGGTAAAACCATTCTCTTTTACAACTTTTAATACGGAGTTTACTCTGCTTACCAATTCGTCTTTGTGTGATATTAGGAATATGTTCTTCTTCTGTGTCCTGCTCATGTCTTTGAGCACAGCCATTGAACTCTCAACTCCGGATATATCCATGCCAGCATCAACGAGCTCGTCGATGAACAGCAAGTTGATCTGTTGATAAAGGCTTTCCCACACATCTCTGAATGCCCAACTTAGACTTAATATTAGTCTGTTTCTCTCACCTCTGCTCAAGTTGTCGAAGTCCAGTTCTCTGCCCAACTCCTCGATACGTACACTCAGGTCTGATTGGAAAGTCACCGTGTGTGGTAGTTTTACTTTTCCTAAAAAGTATGCTAATCGCTGATTCAGGTATGTCAAGTTCTGTTCTATGATCCTTGTTCTTATGAATGAGTCTTTTGCAGTTAACAGTTTGTACAGGAACTCTTGGTGCCTGTGGAGGTCTTCTAGTTCGTTTGCCTTCTCATAATCTACATCTTGTATTGCCGATTTCTTCATTTCTGCAATCTGTTCTGCGTAGGTGTCTTCCTTTTTCTCTGTCTGTTCCAACTGTCTCTTAAGATCCTGTAGTGATCCTTTGTGATTGAATGCCTCATCTATGGTGTCGTAGTACGTTTCAGGCATTTGTCCTAGATCACCCACCTCGTCTATGCCTTCCTGTATTTTTGCTAGATCCGTTTTCAATTTTGTAACGTAATCGGTTGATTCCGTGAGTTGCACTTTCAGTTTGTCCACTAGATGCGTGTGTTTCTCATCCAGTAGTTCCTGTTCGCACGTTGGACATTTCTGTTGTGCCGCATATTCGAGATCCGCGTTTGTTTTTGATACTGTGCTTTCCGCTTTCGTGAGACTGTTCTCGTGATACGCTTTCTCTTTCTCCAGGCTCCTCAGCATGGTCTGTAGTTCGTTCCTCTTCTGAAGTTTCTTGTGTTTGGCAATCTCTATCTCGCTGTCCACTTTGTCCAGTTCCGCAATCGCCTCTTTGAAACTGTTTATGTCATCGTCCTTTTGCTTTGTCCATGCGTTGGATCTGATCTGCAGGCTCTCTATGGATTCCTGAATCTTTTCATTGCTGGCGACCCTGGCATCGATCTTTAATTTTTCTTCAGTCAGCATCTGTTTCGTTGCTTTCTGTTTTTCCTTCAACAGATCTGCTTTCTGTGAGAGCAGTGTTATACCCAGCAGTTGTTCAATTATCTCTCTCTGCTCTGCCTGTTTTGTAGACAGGAACGGTTGTGTGTAAGTGTTCAGTGCTATTATGTTCTTGAACATGGAATGGGTCATGCCCATCAGTTTGTTTATCTCTACTTGTGTTTCTCTGTTCTCACCTTGTGCTTCGTTGCTCTCTGTTTTCTGTTCTATGTCGTTGGCATAGAATCTGAATATTTGCGGTTTACGTCCTCTTTCGATCGTGTATGTTATTCCGTTTTTCACAAACTTAACACCAACCAACATACCTTTCTCGTTGGTCTTGTTAACAAGATTGTCTCTTCTGATGTTTGTCAGTGCTTCACCAAAGAACACATAACTCAGTGCGTTTATGATTGTGGTCTTACCTGTACCGTTCCTTGCACCTGCGTCGTCACCTCCCAGATCCATGTTCTCTCCAATAACCAGCACAAGGCTCTTGTTAGAGAAGTCTATTGCTTGGGCCTGGTTGCCCACGCTCATGAAGTTTTTTACTGTAAGTTCTTTAATCGTTAACATTCTTTTTTTCTTCTACGTTTCTTTTTTCCAAAATTTTCTATCGCTTCATACACTGCCAATGGTGTTGACAGCGTTTGATCTTCCACCCACTTTTTGTAGCCTTTCAACCATTCCTCCTGTGTTGGTGGATTTTTGAATCTTTCAAAAATATCAGACTTTGTCATTTTAACTTCAAGATCACCTTTCAGTGCTTTTATTAATTTTCTTTTACTAATGCGTGACATCTAGATCATTGTAAATTGCTGTTAATACGTTCTTGTCATAGACCTCCGAGTCCACACCCTGTAACTGCTTGATAACGATTTGATCAACGCTGTCAAACTTCTGAACTTCTACCAGTGGTTGTTGTGCGTTGTCCACCTGTTCCGGTATCAGTTGTAGTTCTCTCAATTGGTATTTGTCTATGAATGTCTCTCTCACGAAGTTCGCCTCTTCGTAACTGATCTTTATGTCCAGTGTAACTCTCACATACATCTTTGGTTTTAGATATTTGTCTGGGTCTTCCAGTAGCTCAGATACTTTTATTGTGATGTATCTTGGCATATCGGGCCAGTTGACATATTTAGGTTCATTGCCATATTCCAAAATCATCATGCCCCTGTCGTCGTCCCAAGCATCTGCGTAGTTGTGTGGGAAAGCGTTTCCCATGTAAGTTACATTTTTCATTACCTGTCTCTTGTGGAAGTGTCCTGAGAAAACTTTCTCACAACCTGCGAAGTGACCAGTCTGTATTCCGCCCACGTCCGGCATCTCCACCATGGCGTTCATTTTGAAGTAAGGCAGTTCGAAGTGTCCGAACACGTACTTCTGTTTCATCTTTTCGATCTTCTTCCATTCGTCTTCCACTATCCATGGCAGTATGGCAACGTCATCCTCGACTAGCCATTCGTTAACGATGTGTATGTTTGGAATGTTTCTGATGTATTCCATTGAATTAATTTCTCTCTTGTCTCTGTAATACAGATCGTGATTACCCATGATCACATAAACCTTCTCGAACGCCTTGCCCAGCCGCTCCATGTTGGAAACTGTGTAGTTCATTGTGGAAACGTTAGTTGCTGATCTGTGGTGGTGCCAGTCTCCCAGGAATATACAGGTCTCGCAACCTTCTGCCTTGGCCTGTGCTATGAACCATTTCACAAACTCTTCACAGTCATCGTTGTGTATTCGACTGTTGCCTTTGAGCCCGAAGTGTATGTCCGTGAAGCAGGCTAACTTTTTAAAGAATGCCATTGATTACCACTTCTTCTTGACTACGGGTTTATGATTGGTCATGTCTATCTTGTTCTTAAACTTGACGTCTTCGAAGTCCTCTGAATCCAGTTTACCTTTCTTCTTCAAGGTCTTGTTCAGTTTTGCTAGGGTTGTTTTGTTGACTGCGTGTACGTCGCCGTGTGCTGTCTTCATTCTCTTCTGGTATGATGGTCCTGCGGTCTCGTTTTCGTTTTGCCTTGTGAAACTAGGCATCATTCCGTTGAACTCCAATAAGTCGTCCCTGATCGCTTGGTTCTTCTTTTCAATATTCAGTATCCTCGTGAAACTGTTTGTTATCGCCGCCGTGTAATATGCGAACGGGTTGTCAGATTTTGATTCATCAAACTGCAATCCTATTTGACTCAATTGCATCAGTGCCTGTGACTGCATCTCGTCATTGTATGTGTATCCTCTCCAGTTTGCTCTTGTGCCGTACCTTTCACACAACTTCATGTACATCATGGCCAATTGATTGGTCATCTTGCCGTGGTCAACAGAGAAGTGCCCGTTGCTCATCCCGCCAACCCAGTGTGATTTACCCACGCACACCAGTTTGCCTTTTTTGTCAAACTTGTAGTGCTGGAATGGAGGAAAGTTGACCTTGTGGTGATGGTCCGCCACTGTCTTGGGATTCTTCTTCCTCTCGCTGTCCATAGGCACATGGTCAAACATCATGACCCTGAAAATCAGATCCGTTTTCTCTATCTTCCTAGGGCTCACTGTGTAGTCCACTAATTTTATCTTCTTGAGTCCTGCCGCCTTGGCCTCTTCCCACGCTTCCTGTGTCAAACGCTTGGCCTTGGCCTTACGTGCCTGTGCCACCGCACTGGCGTTGACCTTCTTTAGGTTGGGCACTATGAGGTCATACTGTGCGTCCTCGGGTGCGACGTATGAGCAGTAGGTGTTCTTGCTGGCGTGTATCTGTGCCAGCAGATCTCGGTTGTTTAGGTACTTGACTCTCTTCATAATTGGTTCTCTTTATATTGTGTTGATTCGTGCCGTATGGCGAATTAAGTGTGCCTAAAATAATGCCTATAAATATAGTTAAAGTATACGAAATTTTACAAAGGAAAGCAACCATATAATGGCATTCGGAGACATAGGCAAGATAGTCAAGAACGTGGGAGGGGGCATATTCAACCGTACCCTGGGCAGGCTAACGGGTGCTGGTATTTCCACGGATTCGAGAATAGTACAGGCCAGGGCCAAATGGTCCGGACGTTCGGACAAGACCGACTGGCGTGTGAGACTGCAGATACCAAACGGTGCAGACGCCGTCTACAACTCCATACTGGCCAACAACGAATTACTGGCGCCATTGGTGCCGTCACGTGGCATATTCTGGCCTTTGACACCGGCGGTGGTGATACAGCATTCTGCCAACTACAATCCCCTGGCACAGACACACGCTAACTATCCGTTCCAGGCATATCAAAACTCACAAGTGGACTCCATGAACATCATAGGAGAGTTCCCCGTGCAGAATTCAGATGACGCCAAGCACTGGGTGGCAACCGTGAACTTCCTGAGGACCATAACAAAGATGTATTTTGGTAAGGAGCAACAATCACTCAAAGGTAATCCCCCACCGATCATGCACATGTCGGGTTATGGTGATCACATGTTCAGCAAGGTACCAGTGATAGTGAACACATTCAACGTGGAACTTAGACCGGGCATTGACTACATCTCAACCAAACAGTCTAACACAGAATACAAACAACTTACAGGAGCAGATGCTGGGGAGTTTTTAAACTCTAGTGAATCACAGACCTGGGCACCAACGCTGTCAAACATATCAGTGCTGGTGACACCGATCTACAGCAGGGAATCAATCAAGGACTTCTCTCTAACAGAATTTGCACGTGGCGATTTGAGCGGTAAAGGGACAGACGAGATAGGATTCATCTAATGGCCAAGTATTCTTCAACATCACCTTACTTCTCGACACCACAGAATGATGTGAACCTGGAAACATTCGTGCCCAGGACTATCACAGCGGAGGATGACGATCAGAGTTACACCATCGAGAGGACCTACGCATACAGGCCAGACCTGTTGGCCTATGACCTTTATGGCTCACCGAGGCTTTGGTGGGTGTTCGCACAGCGTAACCCAGACCAGATAGAGGATCCCATATACGACTTCAAACCAGGAGTGACCATACAGTTGCCTAAACCCAGCAACGTCAACTCAGACCTAGGAATATAACATGGCGGAGAAATACACCACATCAGGTTCTGCCAGTAAACCTTTTTTGAAACCCAACGTGCTTCACCAGTACGCCTCGTTCAACACTATATTCACACTGAGTGGTATCACAGAGCAGGAGATCCGTACAGCCAAGTTTCTGACCAATCCTGTACACGACATAGTGGCACGTTCGGGAGGCATAGGTGATGCCAAGGTACAGACGAGACAGTTCAAGGAAAACAATAAAGAGGCGGAGGTATTCAGGACCTTGATCAAGGATTTCGAAAAGAAGAAATATTTCGAGCAATACCAAGACAGCATAGACATATTGGACAGGGCACATGACCTGTTCATAGAGAACGTCAACATGGTGTCAACGGTTGGACCCAACGCGGAACGTAACCTAGGAAACTTCACGAAGATGGAATTCGAGATACACGAACCATACGGTATCACTTTCATAGAGAAGGTCAGGGCCGCGACTGCGATCAACGGTTTCCTGGACTACCAAGACGCACCCATGTTGCTGACCATAGAGTTTAAAGGGATCGACGACCAGGGAAGACCATACGCCCAACACAGCACCAACAAGAGCCACACACGTAAGATACCCATACTGATCAGCAGGGTGGACTTCGACGTGAACGAGGGTGGTGCCAGATATCAGGTCATGGCGGTGCCATATACCGACCTTGCGTTCGACGACAGGTACAAGTATCCACGTACTTCAATGCCCATAGAGGGCAACTCACCTTATGAATGGGCCAAGGCCGCGGAACGTGCCATGTCCGAACAGATGGATAGGGAGTTCGAGGAACAGCGGAGGTACTACCCAGACATCTACAAGTTCGAGATAGACGACGAACTCAGGAAAATAGGACTGCAATACAAGAATGAGGCGGGCACCACCAACAGTGCCGGATCGGTGTCGCAACAGTCAGAAGCGGATCAACTTGCGGCCGAAGTTGAAACTCTTGCACCACCACCACCTAGGCAGAACACCATGTCTGCACAGGCCAGTTCGGGAATTGCGGTCACCAAGTTCTTCGAGGATGCTGTCAGAAACGGTTTCCATTACCAAGAGTTGGCCAACGATTTCTGGACTACCTATATCAGGTCCAACACCAATTACACTAAGGAAAGCCTTACCAAAGAGAAAGTGGATTCCATAATCAAGAGCAAGGAATTTGAGAAGATACTGTTCAACAACCAGTACATAGACTGGTTCAAGATCAAGACCACTGTGTACACGGACACAAGCAAGGTCGATCCCATAACCAAGATGCATCCAAAGACCATTACATACAAGGCTATACCTTACAAGATACACATTTTGAAGTTCGTTGGTCCTGGGGTCAGCATAGCCAACGTGGATTGGGGTAGAAAAGTACACAAGGAATATGACTACATGTACACTGGCGACAACGTTGACGTGCAGAGTCTAAGGATCAACTACAAGACCGCCTACTACCTACGGAATGTTAGGGGTGACGACAAGAATGACACAGAGAAGGGACTGTTCGCACCGCTTACGGAAGCGTTCAAGAACGTGTTCGGCAGGGAGCGTGATCCAGAACCGCTGTTGCCTCTGAGGCAATACCCGTCATCCATCAAGGGTGCCAACACCGTGCAGACACTGTCAGGGGAGGCCAACAAGGCCCAGCAGTTCTATGATTACCTTACCAATCCTGAAGTGGATATGATGAGGATAGAACTGGAGATACTGGGAGATCCTACCTACATCTGTCAGGACATGTATGTTCCCATACAAGAAGGTGGCAAGGCATTTGGCAACAAGGATGAATCATTTGACTCAGCATCCGCCAGTTTCAACGCTGACTGATTCCAACCCATAATCAGCGTGAGATATCGTCTGCCTGCAGACATAAATGAAAAAGAGGGAACAATGTTCTCCGGCATAGACAAAGTAAGGGACGAGAACCTGTTCTTCAATGGACTGTACCAGGTCAACAAGATAGACACCAAATTCGACAACGGGCAGTTCCTACAAACACTGCACTGTAGCAGGTTCAACAATCAACAGGGAGAGGGTGCAGTGCCGTTGTTGACAAACGCCTCGATAAAAAGCATAACGGAGATTAAAAAAAGCGTGGACATCAAGAAAAAAATTACCAAGCCAGTAACAAAATTTGATGAGTACCTAGAGTCGATTGAAAAGATCAATAGGGACTTCCCGGTATAATGAGCAGGATAAATTAAAGTATGGCATACACTTCAGCAGGATTCACTGACACACAGGACAACCAGAAGAATTTCAAAGAGAAATACGTTGACAACGATCCAGGTCCGTACATTGCGACGGTAAAGGTCACTGTTGACCCGTTGAAGATGGGCAGACTGGGTGTGAACATACCAGCACTGTCACTGACAACAAATCCAACTGCGAGCCAGATAATATGGTGCCAGTATCTAAGTCCATTCTACGGTGCGAAAAGCATCAAAGCGGTGTCTGAGATTGACCCCTACCTCTACAAGGAAACACAGCACAGTTACGGCATGTGGGCGGTGCCACCGGACGTGGACACGGACGTGTTGGTGATATTCGCCAAGGGAGAACAATCTAACGCCAGTGCTTTCTGGATAGGTTGTGTGCAGAAACCACTTGTCAATCAACAGGTGCCAGGTTACGGCTCCACGGTAAACACATCAAAAGCGGCTGAAAAAGTAGACGCGGCGGAAACAAGCAAATTACAAGATTATGGAACAGAATTTTTACCAGCGGGTGAGAAGAATCAGCGATTGTACGCATCGGGCGAGATTTTACAGAACATAGACAAATGGAAATATCCCGTCAATGACATATTGGCCGATCAACTGAAGAAGCAGGGACTGGTACAGGACACGGTGAGGGGTACAACATCATCGTCAGCCAGACGTGAATCTCCGAGCAGGGTTTTTGGTATAAACACGCCAGGCAGGATAGATCCAAACTCACGAGAGTTGAACATAGGGTTGGACAACAGCAAGGTCAGGACAGACAGAGTACCAGGTCACAGTTTCGTAATGGATGACGGTGCCGCGGATGGCACCAACCAACTCACAAGATTGAGAACGGCATCAGGACATCAACTGCTAATGAACGACTCAGAGGGTGTGGTGTACCTTGCCAATGGTTCGGGCAAGGCTTTCATAGAGATGGACACGGACGGCACGGTCAGTGTTTACTCCGACGGCGGTATAAACATGAGGTCGGGCAGGGACTTCAACCTACACTCAGACATGAACATCAACTTCCATGCCAAGGGTGCGATAAATTTTACTTCTGAGACAAACGTGGCCCTTAACGCAGAAGGTTATGTGTTTGCGATGGGAGAGAAAGGCATACTGAACAGTTCACAGAAAGGTTCGGTCAGGAACTACGCAAGGGACGGGATATCGTCATTCACGGACGGAACACAACTACATGGTGCAGACGGCAGGATAGATCTAGCAGGATCACAGGTACATTTTAATTCGGTCGGCGCCAGCAGTGCATGGGGGCCAGGTTGGTTGAAGCCAGATGCCATAGGCATAAAGGTCACCGACGGCTTGATAGACATTGACGATGATAATCCATTACCGCAGGGAAAACCAAACAAGATCGAGAACAAGACCACCGTGTCTGACTTTGTCACCCACGAGCCATATGACAGGCAGAGTAGCACACAGAGGACAAAGGCATACATCAATGAAGCAATGGCAGAGATCAAGGCAACCAGTCCAGAACTGTCAGCGACAGAATTAAAAATAATCAAGGCGGAACTATTAAAACAGCCAAGCATTAAAGCAGTAGCAGACAAACTGGGCAAGGTTGTGAAACTGAACGACAAGATCAAACTGCCCATAAAGAATCTAAACACGCTCGTGGCAAAGGCAGATGCTATCAATAAACTAATAAATCTAGATCCAAAGGAAGCGGTGATGAGTTTCGTTCAAGGACAGGTAGCAAGTTTAAAAAATCAGGCGATTAGTGCAGTGAGGAGTTTCTTCCGATTTTAGGGAGTAAATATAGCATATGGCATACGGAGATTCAGGATCAGGCAACGGACTATCAAACAAGTCAGTGACCTTCAAGGGTTTCAGTTCACGTGCGGACAAGAAGAACTTCAAACTATACGACTTCGAGGTTGCCAAGCAGGACCTCATAAACAGGTTGAGTGTGCGTAAGGGCGAGCGTGTGGAGAATCCAGAATTCGGTACCATCATATACGATGCCATATTTGAGCCATTCACAGAGCAACTTAAAGAGGCCATAGTGGAGGACATAACGGCCAATTTAAACGCAGATCCACGTATAGCCACAGAGGAGATCTTGGTATCAGAAGCGGACAAGGGCATAGCCATACAGGCCACTATAACGTATGTTCCTCTGAATATCACCGAGAAATTGAGATTCAACTTCGATGAGAATTCGTTGTTACGCCTATCTTAATATACGCACATTTCCTAACATATAAATACCATTGTAATTACAATGGCCACAACAGATAGACAGAACAGATTATTAGTAGCGGAAGATTGGAGAAAGATCTACCAGGCCTTCCAACAGGCAGATTTCAAAAGTTACGATTTCGAGACCCTAAGAAGGACCATGGTTGCCTATCTCAAGGAGAACTACCCTGATGATTTCAATGATTTCGTTGAGAGTTCTGAGTACGTGGCCCTGATAGATCTTATTGCTTATATTTCACAGGCACTTTCATTCAGGGTTGACTTGAATGCTAGGGAGAATTTCCTTGAAACTGCTGAGAGAAGAAATTCGGTTCTGAGATTGGCGAGGCTGATCAACTACAACGCCAAGAGGAATCTGCCGGCCACAGGAATGTTGAAGATAGATTCTATATCAACAAGCCAGGATGTTAGTGACAGCACGGGTACAAACCTAGCAAATTCAACGATTATATGGAATGACTCTGCAAACTCAAACTACAGAGAACAGTTCACTGCGATTCTGAACGCGGCCAACCAATCAGGACAACTGTTTGGTAACCCAAGGGAGTCAGGCTCCATAGGTGGGATCAGCACTGAGGTCTACACTTTAAGTTCTAACCAGTTGGATCTACCCATATTCAAATTTCAGAAATCAGTAGGAGGCATATCGAGATCATTCGAAATCGTTTCAAGTACCATAACAGATTCCGATTCAATATACGAGTCATCACCAGTGCCAGGAACAGGACTGACATACACATACAGGACAGATGGTTCTGGGGACAGTTCTAACAACACAGGATTCTTCTTCTTGTTCAAACAGGGCACACTACAGCAAACGGATTTCACAGTGGACACGTCAGTGACCAACTACATTAAATCTTTGGACGCATCTAACATCAACAACTCGGATGTGTGGCTTTACAAGTTGGATCAGTTTGGACAGTTGTCAGAATCATGGACGAAAGTTCCATCTCTTTCTGGAAACAATGCAATTTACAATTCGTTGTCAAAGGCGGAGAGAAACACGTATAACGTAGTTACAAAAAACAACGATGCGATTGATCTAGTGTTTGGAGATGGCAATTTCTCAAACATACCTCTAGGTAGTTTTAGGACATATTACAGGACCAGTGATAACAGCAAGTATGCGATACAGTCATCGGACATGCAGAACGTACAGTTGACGGTGCCTTACACGGACGCCAACGGTGCACAGCAATCATTGACAATGAGCATAAGTCTTAAGGCCAGCGTCTACAATTCAGCGGCCACGGAATCAAATGATTCAATCAAAGAGAAGGCCGCACAGGTATACTACTCACAGAACAGGATGATCACGGCAGAGGACTACCAGGTTGTTCCACTATCTGCATCACAGGAGATTGTGAAAGTGAGATCTGTGAACAGATCAGCATCTGGCATAAGCAGGGCCAAAGAAATACTGGATCCGACAGGTGCATACTCCAATGTGAGTGTGTTCGCAGATGATGGCATACTGTACAGGGAAGAATCTCTACAACGATTTACTTTCACGTTCAACAACAGGAGCGACATACAGTCCACGATAGATACATCCGTTGAGGCGAAATTGAAGGAAGCATATGCTAGACAGTTCTACTATCTTAAGTATGGCACTAAAGATGCCAGCACACTTTCAGCAACGTGGAATTCCACTACAACATCAACTAACACAAACACAGGTTACTTTCTTTCTGGTCGTGCATTAGTAATAGGAGATTCAGCAACTAGCAACATGAAGTTTGCCAAGCCAGGTGCATTGGTTAAGTTCACATCACCAGACACAAGGAAGTTCCTAAACGGAACCTTGGTCGCATCAACAACTGACAACGCAGAGGACAGGGTATGGGCCAAGATCGGAGAAGTTGTGCTTGATGGTGCAAATGGCGGAGTAGGAAACCTAGAGTCGGGAGTAGGTCCTGTCACACTCACTGATATAATACCACAGGGTTCTGTAATAAATGCAATAATTCCTAATTTTACAACTTCATTTTCTGCAACACTAGAAGCAGATTTGCAAGACAGGATAGAAGCATACGAAGAGTTTGGACTGAGATATGATGTAGATTCAGAGACATGGAAGGTCATAACATCAACGAACCTCAGCACTAGCACATCTTTTGATCTAGCCGGAGCGGGATCAACTGCGGGCACAAACGCAGATGCCAGTTGGTGGTTCAAATTTACCAATGACGGAAACACATACACCGTGCAATATAGAAAACTGGATTACATATTTGAATCGGATTCACAGAACAAGTTCCATTATGACGTGGAAGAAAAAATTTACGACTACACAACAGGCAAGAGTGTAAAAGACACAGTAAAAATACTTAAAACAAACAGCATAGTTTCATCAGGTAACAGTGTTGGATATCCAATAACATGGCAGGTGGTTGACGTGGTAACAGAAGCGGACGGCTTCCAGGACAACAGGAAAGTTAAAGTTGGGTTCTTCGACGATGATGATGACGGTGTGGTCGACAATCCAGAACTGTTTGACATATTCGTCGAACCTTCTTTATCGGAGTCCACTAAATTTGTTTTCTTTGAGAAGTACACATCCTATGACAACATAGAGAGATTCAGACCATACGCATCAACAAATTTTGTTGTTGCACAGAATGAAGCAGACATAAATCTTAACACAACAGCATATGATGATGAACAGTTGTTTTACTTCTATGACAGTGCAGAGGATGTCATCAAGTCTTACAGTTCTACAACGAACACATTATCTACAACCACAGATTACACTGCCAGGAGAGGTAGGGGTTCAATCAACTTCCAGTACAAACACCACGCAGGACAGGAGACTAGAATAGATCCCAGTGTTTCAAACATAGTTGACGTGTATCTATTAGAAAGAACTTACGACAACCTTTTCAGGATCTGGTTGCAAGACGGTGGTAGCAAACCAAATACAGCAACAGCGGACCAGTTGAGGATCAATTACTCGGGCATACTTAACCCATTGAAATCATTGTCAGATCAGATCATATACCATCCTGTGAAATACAAGATACTTTTCGGTTCAAACGCAGACGAGCAATTACAAGCAACTTTCAAAGTTGTTAAAAATCCAAAGACCAACGTGTCAGACGCAGTGGTAAAGACCAGAGTGATTGCCGCAATAAACGAATTCTTCGCACTGGACAACTGGGATTTCGGAGACAGTTTTTACTTCACAGAATTAGCCGCTTACATACACAATCAACTAGCACCAGACTTGTTGACAGCGGTCATTGTGCCCAACCAGTCAGGACAGGGTTTTGGGTCCTTGTTCCAACTTGACTCGGCGGCGGACGAGATTTTCATCAGTGGGGCCACCGTTGATGATGTGTCAATCATAACAGCACTGGGAGCCAACCAACTGGCGGCCTCCGGCACTGTGGTCACATCGACATCAACTACCACGACCAACACCACGACAGGATCAGCAGTGTCAGGCTCTACTACAACAGGTTCCGGTTCAAGCACCGGCAGTAGTGGGTCAGGATACTAATGGCGGACAATCCCACAAACCCTTTAACCAATAACGAAGTTGTCAAACAGGGCACCAACGAGTACAGACGTACTGTACAGCACCTACCTGCTTTCTACAGGACGGACGCCAATCAACGTTTCCTGGCCAGCACGATGGATCCGTTGGTACAAAAAGGATCTTTAGAAAGACTTGATGGCTACATAGGCAGACAAGATGCCTACACCAGGGATGTCAGCGACAGGTACATCACTGCAACAAGCAGGGCCAGGTACGCATATCAGTTAGAACCCGCTGTCACCTACACGGACAGAGACACAACATCTGTGAATCCTGAAGACCAGGTCAAGTTCACTGGAACGTATGACGACTACATAAACCAGATCAAGTACCTGGGAGGTAATGTCAACAACCACGATAGACTTAACAAGGAAACTGTGTACAGTTGGAATCCTGCCATAGACTACGACAAGTTGGTCAACTACAGGGAGTACTACTGGATGCCGGATGGACCAGGCACCATAGAGATAGATTCTGTCGGACCAAGTGCGGTAGTAGAATATTCCGTAGAGAATTTGGCGCAAGGCGCTTATAACTTCACCCACAGGGAAAATGAAAACAATCCTATATTAACACTATACAGAGGTAACACCTACAAGTTCAACGTGAACGCCAAAGGACATCCGTTCTGGATAATGACGGAACCATACAAGAGCAAGGTATCTGCTGATGGCTCAACGTCAACTATATTTGACACAGGCGTTACGAACAACGGAGTTGACTACGGAACAGTTACATTCACGGTTCCCACAACTGGTGCACCAAGCACTTTATATTACCAATGTGGTAACCATGATGCCATGTACGGCATCCTGCAGATAAAAGATGCCACGAGCACCACAGCAATAGATGTTGAAGATGATATCGTGGGTGCGAAAAATTACAGCCTACGTACTCTTGATCTATCAAACGGAATGAAGATCAAGTTCACGAAATCCTTGGTAGCGAGTGCGTACCAAGACAAGGAATACTACGTGGAAGGTGTTGGTGATGCAATAACACTCACAGATGTTGAGGATTTAATTACCCCAGGCTCATATGCGACAGAATCCACTATACTGTATGATCAGGTAGGATATGATTCAAGACCATACGCCAAAGCGTATTACACTCCTGAGAACAAAGATTACATAACGATCAAGAGGGATTCACAGGATCAGAACGCTTGGTCTAGATACAACAGATGGTTCCATAGATCCATCATAGATGAAACAGCAAGGATCGGTGGTTTCACTCCCACGCTGAACGAGGACGACAGAGCAAAGAGACCTATTATAGAATTCGATTCAGGATTGGCACTATACAACCATGGAACTGTGGCCAAAAAATCTGTCACGCTGTATGACACAGTAACAACTGACGCCTTCAGCACAGTGGTCAAACAGACAGGTTACATCGTCGATGGAATAGCATTGGCGGATGGCATGAGGATAGTGTTTGCCGCGGACACAGACACACTGGTAAAAAATAAGATATATGATGTGAACTTTGTGACAGCGGGAGACTCCACTCAAGTCATAAACTTGACAGAAGCGTCCGACGGCACCCCGGCAGACAATGATTCCATATTCATAGAGTTCGGAACAACAAACCAAGGTAAGACTTTCCATTACGACAACACAACAGAAACTTTTATAGAATCACAAGAGAAGACAGGAGTGAACCAACAACCATTGTTCGCCATGTTCGACAACGACCACACACCGTTCGATGATGCCACAACGTATCCAAATTCAACTTTCGCAGGAGCGAAGGTTTTTGCTTTCGCAACATCAGACACAGCAACCACAGATACTGTGCTAGGTATCAAAGTGAAATACAACACAATAAACAATGTCGGGGACATTGTGTTCGATTCGGACCACACGTCAGGAACATTTACCTACAAGAGTGGAACACAAACGCTTACAAAAAATTTAGCCGAGGGACACTTGCACTACAGCACAGGCAGAAGCACACACAACTCGAGAAGTGCTTGGATAAAAAGAACGTCGGAAAGTAAGCAACGTGTCATACGTACATTCATAGTAGATGCCACAGAGAAACAGTTGTTCCCTATTGACTTCTACAAGGATTCAGCGGACCTAACAGATCTTGAAGTTTCTGTATCAGTTAACGGTACGAGAAAAACACTGACTACAGATTACACATTGGAGACCGGCACAAAAAACAAATACGTGAAATTCAACAAGGCACTAGAAGTTAATGATCAGGTCAGGATCGCTGGACACAGCAGTGTCGATAAAGTAGAAAATAAAGGAATATACGAGATACCAGAGAACCTGGCTACAAACAGTCTCAATGAACAGTTGGGCACATTCACGTTTGGACAAATTCTAAATCACGTAAAGGACATACTAGACAAGAATCAAGATGTGAATGGAGCGATACCAGGAGTGTCAAATCTTAGAGATAAACCAGATGCAAGATTAAAGGGTGGTAGCATACATCAGCACGAAGGATCTTTACTGCCTGCTATATTCAATCTGTTAGATCAAGAGGCAAACTTTGTTACTTCATTAGATTACGCAGGTCATGAATACGAGAAATGGTACAACGCATTCCTTACTCACGCAACTGGCACAGCATACGAAGGTGTTGCGGCCGACAGAGTGGACGAAATCATCACAGCAATAACACCTGGCAGGAACAACAGTTTCCCGTTCTATTATGAGGACATGTTGGGTTGGGGAGAAAATGTATCAACTAGGTCATACTCGGTTATGGGATCATCGCAGACAGAATACGCACTTGATTCACAACATGACATCACTACATTGAACAACAGGGCAGTGTACGTTTACCTCAATGACGTGCAATTATTACTGGGAACAGATTACACTTTCAGCACAACCAATGACAGCGTAGAGATCACAAAAGCACTGGCAGAAGGCGACAAGATTGTCATAAAGGATTACAGTGACACAACAGGAAGTTACATGCCACCATCTCCTACCAAATTGGGAATGTATCCTAGGTTCACTCCTGAGGTATTCACAGATACGACCTACATCACAGACACAGCAATGATCCGGAAGCACGACGGTTCCATAATAAAAGCATACGGTGATGAACGAGATGACCTAATAATTGAACTTGAAAAAAGGATCTACAACAATATAAAAGTCACGTACGACGCCGCATACATCGACATACATGATATCATGCCAAGTGCTTTTACGTCTACAGAATACAAACTACAAGAAGTAGACAGTGTGATGGGGCCAGACTTCTATCAATGGGCAGGACGTAACAATGTTCAGTACATCAACAACACAGTTTTCTCAGAAGGATCACCATTCACTTACAACTATGCTAGGTCCAAAGGCAGGCTGATAGATGAGAATCTACCAGGACACTGGAGGGGCATCTACAAATATTTCTACGACACTGACGCTCCGCATGTTAGACCATGGGAGATGTTAGGTCATTCGGAGAAACCAACGGATTGGGACGCAACATACGGAACTGCTCCGTACACCTCGGGCAACGATGTGTTATGGAACGCGGTTGCAACAGAACCAGGCAGATACGGCAAGCCTTTGATAAAAGACTACCTACCGGTAGATGCATCTGGAAACTTATTAGATCCATTGGCGGCAGGACTAGTTGACAACTTTGACATACCAGGACGACAGAACGCTTGGAAGTTTGGTGATCAAGCACCAGCGGAGACGGCGTGGAGAAGATCCAGTGCTTATCCATTCACGGCCGTGAAGGCTTTGGCACTGACCAAACCCGCAAAATTCTTTTCAAACCTTTTCGATCCATCAAGATTGACAACCAATGTTGCTGGAAACCAGATTTACACAGAGACAGGAATAAGAAAAACATTAGCCACTGCCAGGTATCACTTAGAGACCGAAACAAATTTAGCAACGGGTGTAACAACAAAATACCAGACAGCGGGTTATCAACCGTATGTGGTCAATCACTTGATTTCAAAGAACTTGGATGCCAAGACCTTCTACTACGACAAGATGAAAAATCTAAGTGTTCAGTTGGCATACAAGTTGGGAGGGTTCACAGACAAGGACAACATTAAAATCTTAACAGACAGTGTGTCCCCGGGATCCAAATCAGGATCAAAATTTATACCAGACGAAAACTACAAGATATTGTTCAGGACATCAAATCCTGTGGACAGTTTCCAATTCTCTGGTGTGCTGATAGAGAAGAACACGGACATCAGTCAGGATGGTTCTACTGTACTAGGCGGATACAAGATATTAGGTTACAGCACAACTAAACCATATTTCAATTTCAACTATCCGGTCAAGACCACAACGGCAACAGCGGTATCGACAGAAGGATCAACGGTAGTAGAACAGTATACCGCATACCAAGAAATTACGCAGACAATACCATATGGTCATGTATTCAATACCATACAGGACGTTACTGATTTCTTATTTGGATACGGACATTGGTTGGAATCACAAGGATTCCAATTCAACAAATTCTCAAATGAATTAAAAGAAACACTGAATTGGGCGAACGCAGTCAGAGAATTCTTATTCTGGACCACGCAGGAATGGTCTCCAGGATCAGCGATAACCGTTTCACCGGCCGCTGACGGATTCGAACTAAACACCAACAACAGCATTGTAGGGAAACTTAGGAACCTGGCAGGTGACTATTCACTTCTAGACTCAGGAGGCAGGAAGATAGACATCAGTGAGATATCTACCAAACGAATAGGCAAGACTTTTGAACTGGGGATCAAGTCTGACACCATCGGACTTTACAACATAGCATTGAACACTGTTCAGAAGGAACACGTATTGTTGTTTGACAACAGCACAGTGTTCGCGGACATAATATATGATCCATTCACAGGTTTCAGACAACAGAGATTGAAACTAGTTGGATGGAAGACAGCAGGATGGAACGGTGACTACTACGCACCAGGTTTCGTATTCGATGCCGCACAGGTCACATACTGGATTGCCAACACAGACTACAGGATAGGCGACAGTGTAGAGTACCAAGGCAAGTTCTATGTGGCAAAATCTAATCACAACTCAGGATCAACCTTCGATAAAACCTATTGGACACTCAAGGATGAGAAACCAGCACCACAGTTGATACCAAACTTCGAGTACAAGATCGCACAGTTCAATGACTTCTATGAGATGGAGACCAACAACTTTGATGAATCGCAACAGCAGTTGGCACAGAGATTGACTGGGTACCAGAGCAGGGACTACCTGGAGAACCTATTCGTCAACGACGTTTCACAGTACAAGTTCTACCAAGGCTACATCAGGGAGAAGGGCACGCAGAACGCCATAGACAAGATCCTGAAGGCCAAGTACGAGGGCGAGGATATCTCACTCGACCTTTATCCGGAATGGATGATAAGGACAGGTAACTTCGGCAACACAGATTCCATAGAGAACATACAGATCACACTGAAAGACGATGAGATCACGGCAGATCCACAGAGCATAGAGTTGTTGGACACGTCCAATGACACGGTGGAATATACAAGATCAGATGCCATTGTCAAAGACAACTTCTACTACAAGCCAGTGGAGTACACAGCATCAGACACGTTCAAGAGATTGGACTACACCAAGCAAGGTGTCAGCAGGGACACAGCACAGGTGTTCAAGACAGCAGGATACCCGCAAGTTCAACAGGTGCAACACACAGCCTTCGACATAGAAGAGATCCTGGATTTAGACATGAACGCCATAACGGCCAATGACCTTGTATGGGTTGCCAACAAGAGCAACCTTGACTGGGACGTTTTAAGGATCACTAGTGCTGGCATAAAGATAGCGAATCTACACTTAATAAACGATGCCTCACAGTTGGAGATCACTTTCACAGGTTCTCACAATCTGACAGCAGGTTCCACAACTACACAAGCGGACTACTTTGGCATATCAAACAGTGAAGAAGCAACACTGAATGGCGTGTACCAGGTCAGTGCCACACCGGACCACAAAACGGTGATCATAGATTACGATGGCAACGTGGGATTCATTCCGGCACTGGAAGACGGCTCAACGGCAGACAGTTATGGAAACATCTACAAGTTCGTGTCTGTGAGATTGGCATCAATGGACAATGTAAATGACTTGATAGATTTTGAAAATTACACAGACAAGGATGACGCCATAGAACAACCAGGAGACAAGGTGTTCGCAGATGCTGACAGCTCAGGACTGTGGCGTGTGTATGAGAAACAGGATCCATACACCACAGCGATAGTGTTATCGCCAGACGCCAGCACAGCAGAGCAGGAGTTCGGACACAGGATAGTGGCACGTAATGACGGTAGGACAGTGATTGCGTCTGCTCCAGGCAAGGGCCAAGGTGAGGTACACTTCCTATTCAGGACCTCGTCTACAGCGGGTACTCTTTTACAATCACAGTCTGTAGGAACCATGACCGACAATGATGACAACACCAGTAGGTTAGGTGAATCACTGTCAATGAGTACAGACGAGAACTTCGTTGTTGCAGGAGCACCATACACGAATGCAGTAGGTGCCGACGGTAGCACAAGATTTATTGACTCAGGACTGGTAAAAATTTACATATGGGATCCTAGCACGTTCAAGTATGGCATACTAGACACAGTCAGAAGTCCTACTGATGGATCCACATTGAATGAGAATGCCAATTTTGGATGGGCACATAAAATTTCAGAACCAGGGACTAGTTCGGTAAGAACGACTCCTGACAAATACCTCTTCGTATCAGCACCGGGCCATGACAACGACAGGGGTCGGGTATACATGTACACATGGGGAGTGGGTGCAGACGGTTCCACATATGACACATGGACACAGGACTACACAATAGAAGCACCAAACGGCGGTAGAGGCCAAAGATTTGGACACAGAATTCAAACGAATGACAACGGTGACATACTTGCCGTTAGTTCCGTTGCACCAGGCAACGCTGGCAAGGTGGAGATATTCATCAAGACGTCACAGAGCAATGATGGTAGCACACAAAATTCATTCGCACTGGCACAGACACTGACCGGGGTCACAAGCGATGGGTCATCTATAAACACAAAATTTGGCGAATCTATAGCAATGAGCAAAGATGGAACTACGCTGATTGTTGGAGCGCCTGGCGTTGATGGCACATCACATCCAGATGCAGGAGCGGTGTACTATTACAAATGGAATGCAGATGATTCCACAAACACCTACACCCTACAACAGACCATAAGTGCTCCAGAATCAAGCACTAACATGAAGTTTGGCACAAGCATGGATATCAGCCATGATGGTACGAGAGTAATCATAGGTGCTGAAAATTTTGCGAGCTCTAGAGAAATGAAATTTGACGCAGGGGAGACGACGTTTGACTTGCAGGACACTACCATAGTCGACAGCAACACGGGTTCGGGTGGGGCATTCACGGCAACCATGTACAACACTAAATTTGTTTTGGATGACAGACTGATCACAGACAACGTCACAGTGAATGATGACTTTGGAAGAGGCGTCTGCGTAATTGACGGTTCGGTCTACGTTGGAGCACCAAAAGACGATGGAAACACAACAACAGACGGAAGCACTAAAGTAGTGAATGACGGCACAGTGACCTGTTTCGATCTTACAGTCAACGGAGAATATGCTTGGAAGAATCTAGTGACTGAGACTGCACTAATGGACACGGAAAAACTAGGAAAAGTTTTTGAATTCAATAAAAAAACAAAACAATTACAGGATTACTATGACTTATACGATCCTATCAAAGGTAGGATACTAGGTATTGCAGACAGAGAGATTGATATCAAGACTGCGTGGGATCCAGCATCATACAACGTGGGACCAAAGGCCACTATCAAGACACCATGGGCGGAAGACCATAAAGGTGAGGTGTGGTGGGATCTTTCCACAGTAAAATGGTTGTGGTACGAACAGGACACGCAGGAATACAAACTCAACCACTGGGGACAGACATTCCCTGGTTCGAGCATAGACGTTTACGAATGGGTTGAATCAAGACTCCTACCAAGTGAATGGAACAACAGAGTCGAAGGCACAAGCTCAACGATATCAGGCATTGCACTGTATGGCGACGACTCAAATTACAGTGTGGTGCAGAAGTACGATTCACGACTGGACAGTTTCGTGAACGTCTACTACTTCTGGGTAAAAGGCAAAACAACATTGCCTGACAACACACACAGGAAGAACACGGTGGCGTTCGTTGCCAACCTGATCACAAATCCTAGGGCATTTGATCACAAATACTATTCTATCACAGACACTAACAAATTCCTATTGAACAATATTTCTAATTTGACGAATGACGATGTAGTACTTAATGTGGATATAAGGACAAACACATTCGAGGGAGATTCACACAGCGTATGGAAGTTGGTCAGGGAAGGTGACGCCGACTACAGACCAGGAGTGCAAGTAGAGTCACGTTGGTGGGATTCGTTGATAGGTAAAAATACTGCGGGAGACATTGTACCAGATTTAAATCTTCCGTTAAACGAGAGATACGGCAACAACGTCAGACCAAGACAGAGCTGGTATGTGGATAGGTATGACGCATTGAAAGAGATCATAGACTATGCAAACAGTGTATTAAAGAAAAATCAACTAGTGGGACAGGTAAACCTAACAAACTTGGATTCCCAGGATCCAGAACCAACGTCACAGAGTCTAGAATGGGACGCTTCGGTGGACACATATGCAGAGTTGACATACATTAACACAGCAGACATATCAGGTACAGTGAAATATCTTGTGAAAGCGGATGAGACTGCCAACAACTACTGGGCAATATACACCTGGGATGGCACGGAATGGTCGAGGACCAAGATACAAACGTACAACACTTCTGCATACTGGGGTTACACGGATTGGTACAAAGTTGACGGTGACATGATCCATGATGAGAACACTAAAATTGACAAGCAGGTTACATACCAGTACGAACTTGACACGCTGGATATCGCGATAGGCAAGCACGTCAAAGTTACAAGTGCGGACACAGGTGGTTGGAAACTGTTCATGAAGACTGCAACAGGATGGGAAAACGTTGGAACAGAGAACGGTACAATTAGGTTAAGCACCAAACTTTACGACTACAGCCAAGACGCATCGGGTTTTGCAGGACAGGACAACTTCGATGACAATTTCTTTGATCAAGAGCCAAGCATTGAGACAAGGAAAATTTTGACTGCATTAAGGGACGACATGTTCACGGACGAGTTAGCCGGAGAATACAACACATTGTTCTTTACAGGATTAAGAAAAGTTCTTTCTGAACAGACGTACGTAGACTGGATGTTCAAAACATCATTCATAAATGCTAAAAATTCTGTGAGGCAACTTGATCAGAGAAAAACATACACCACTGGCACGGACAGTTGGATAGAGAGCTACATCAATGAAGTCAAACCATTCCACACAAAATTAAGGGAATACAAACTAGGTTATGACAAAACAGAAACACAGGATGGCCTATTCTCGGACTTTGACAATCCCACTTTCTATGACGCGACAACAGGTAAGATCAGAAGTCTCAACGTTGATTCAGACACAGCGAAATTAACAGAGTTCCCATACCAGATGTGGTATGACTACCACAAAAAGTATGTGCAGTCTATCACTGTGACAGCAGGAGGTTCGGGATACGAGGTGGCTCCTACAGTAACCATACTGGGAGGAACGACAGGATCAACAGGACCGTTCCAGATACAGGCCACAAGTAGTTCAGGTGCGACTAGTGGACAGTTTGGATACTACTATCCGTTGTTCACGAGTGAGAAACAGGCCGAGATTTATGACGCACAGAATTCAGGTTCAGGAACAACTAAACCTTACACATTTGATGGGTTGGATGGAACATTCTATGGCCCAACAGCGTCGGTTACAGAAGCACAATCCTCGAAATCAACTTTATACAAGATTTATGTCACGCCTACCACAACAGCGGCGACAGCCACTGCAATCATACAGGGTGGTGCAGTAACAAAAATTAATGTCACAGGGATAGGTGCGAATTACACAGCAACACCTACAGTTGTGTTGACAGGTGGTAAAAAAGATGGCACCACACCAACAGACACAGCCAAAGCATATGCGAACTTGAACAACGACCTTGTTAGAGATTTTGACACCACTATCAAGTTTGACAGGGTGTCAAGCACATCCAGGGTGGTGGACTGGGCGGCATCAACAGCCTACGCATACAACGACCTATTGAGATACAACAATGGACTTTACAAAGTTACAAACGCATTCACTTCAAGCACAGACTTCGACGACAACTCAGCAAGTGTATATAAGGTATACGGTAACGAGACAGGATTGACAGCGGCTGACAGAACAAAAGGGTTCTACACACCAGGCTCAGGAATGCCGGGCAACGAACTAGACCAAGTGATGACTGGAGTTGACTACGGTGGGACGATGGTCACAGGATTGCTATTCAGCCAAGAGGCAGGATGGGACAAGGCGGGTTGGTATGACTTCCCATGGGACAACTACGGAAATTCAAGAGTCAAGGCGTTCAGGGCAGATGGTTCAACAGCGGCATACACATTTGACACAGCACCTACCAGCAGTGAAGTATATCAAGTGTACCTAACACAAGACGACAGTACACGTAAGAAACTTACAGACGTGTTCAGGGGCGACGGTTCAACAGTATCATTCACTATAAGTGAAACACCGGAAGCAAACGCACTTGTAGAGTTCATACCATTCGATGACGACGGCGTGCTTACACCAACAGATGACAGGACGTTAGATTCTTTAGTGAAAGGTGGCCTATTCACATCAGCACTGGGTCACGCACCTAGTGACATAGTTTTAGAGGGTGATGATTTCGTTTCTCCAGACACAAGTTACGCACCGGAAGAGGTTGTTCCTGGACAGTTGTTTGATACCTTAGACATCAAGGTGTACACGTCACCGGAATCAGGTGTGCCATTCATAAGTGAGATGAACCACAGGGGGAATGGAAGCACAACAACATTCAGCATAGGCGACTATCCTGGATCTCTTGGGTCAGTCACAGTGTCTGTTGACGGTGTAGTACAGAAATTGACAACAAACTATACAGTCAACGTTGGTAACAAAACAATTACATTTACATCAGCACCTGTAAACAACAGCATAATATCAACAAAAGTTTTTGCAATTTCAGGTGAGAACTACAGAGTGCTGAACACTTTTACAGGCGACGGAAGTACAACATCGTTCTTGACTTCTACAAGAGGAGAATTCAATTTAGATTCTACGTCATCGGACATCTACGTGACGGTGGACGGAGTTCCTACAACATCATACACAACAACGACAACAGCAAATACAATCACTGTGGTATTCAATTCAGCACCAGCGGCAAGTTCTTACATACAGATAGCAGGTTTCAACAAGTCAACCACAAGCACTAGAAGTTTTGCAAGTGTGAGGAATCAGGCAATTACGTATGACGGTGCAACAAACAGATACACCTTGACTTATCCACCGGGAGCGATAGGACCATTCTCTGGTCTGACCACGGTCGAGTTGAACGGCAGAGTATTACGAGGACCGGACAACACCTACTACGTTGGAGACGGAAGCACATACACATATGGTGTTGTATCTGGATTAGAAGATGATTCAACAGTTGACCCGGCAAAAACAATTTCAAGTGCCAGCCAGGTACAAGTTTTTGTTAATGGAACCAAAAAAGATCTTAATACGCACTACACTGTGGATGTTGGAAACAACAATATAGAATTTAACACAGCATCAGTTCCTACTTCAACAGATGTGATTTGTATTTCAACGTTAGTCGATCATCAATACTACAATGAAGGAACGGATTTGATATTAGTGCCTAGTGCAATTACATCTCCTTACAGTCTGAGTGCAAGTGATGTATTATCAGTCACAACATTCAATAACGCACTTGGAATGAAACAGCGAAGGGAAGTTTTAGAAGGCAGATCAGGCGGTGTGTTCAAATTGAGATTTGACATATTACACGCAGGTTACACTTACGTTTGGTTGAATGGTGAGCAGTTGATACAAGGTGCGGACTACACAGCAAGTGGTAACACAATAACAATCAATGGCAAAACAATAACTTCTTCAGACAGACTAGATGTGATGTACTTCGCAATTGAAACGGCAACAGGTGCTACGGGATTCAGGATATTTAAAGACATGATGAACAGAACGTTCTACAAACGTATTTCAAAAAATGCGACTACAAAATTGACACTAGATATGACAGAAGGAACGCAGACCATAACTGTGGAAGACGCGAGTGTGTTGCCAACACCAAACGCATCTGCTAACGTTCCAGGGGTCATATTCATAGACAAAGAGAGAATAGAATACTTTACGAAATCAGGTAACACGTTGGGACAATTAAGACGTGGAACACTTGGTACAGGAATTAAGGGGCATGGATCAGGCACGGAAGTGGTAGATGCGTCTGGTACTCAAACCATCCCTTATGCGGACACAGTGTACACCAACACCTTCACAGGTGACGGCAGTACAGTTGTGTATGCACTATCACAAGCACCATCATCCGCTAGTGAGTTAGACATATTCATTGGTGGCCAACGATTGTTGCTCACTAGCGAGGATGGATCAACTATCAACTACTCTGTTTCTGGAGCAAACGTGACTCTAAGCACAGCACCTGCTTCTGCAACACAGATAAAAATATTACACAAGAAAGGACAGGTTTGGTACACAGCAAAAGATGGTAATCCAGCGGACGGTAAAGGATTACAGGCTTCTGGCACTCAACAGGCTAAATTCATTGCTAATGAGCCTACAAACGCACCTGAATAAATACACTAGATGACACAGGACAACAAACCAACAGAATCTAAAAAAGAAGAGAACAACAAGCCTCAGGATAACACGGGTGTTATGATGACGGGGCACATAAAGATTTCAGACCCAGAGACAGGTGAGGTTATTGTAGACAAGAGAAATGCGATACACTACGAGAACATGTCTCAGGCATTGGCTAATTCATTGGCCAACAAGACGACAGGATTCGTGCATGAAATTGCACTGGGCAATGGCGGTACAAGTGTTGACCCAACAGGTATAATAACATACCTCACACCAAACTCCACGGGTACAAATGCCACATTGTACAACCAGACTTATTACAAAGTAATTGACGATAATTCAGCAACGAACAAAGATACAACAAGGAACAAAATGGAAGTGAGACACACAGCAGGTAACAAGTACACTGACATAGTTGTGACTTGCACACTTGACTACGGTGAGCCAACAGGGCAGGCGGCGTTCGACAACACAACAGATTTCAATGGTGACTATGTGTTTGACGAACTAGGTCTAAAGAGTTGGGAAGGCACAGAGAACGGAGCAACAAACAAATTGTTGACACACGTTATTTTTCACCCAGTACAAAAATCATTAAACAGATTAATACAGATTGATTACACATTAAGAATTCAAAGTTTGACAACTTTCACTGAAACTAGTTCAACAGCACTGTCAACATCAAACACAGTTAGTGGAACAACGTCAGGTGGTAACACAGGATACTAATGGCATACACTGTTAACAAATCAAATAGTTCATCGTCACCGAACCAGTACACTGTACAGGACGGTGTGGTCAACACACAGACTGATCTAAGTTTTATTGGAAAAGGGTATGCAGGTTACGGTGAAAGTATTGCAGAAAACTTTTTACACTTATTAGAAAACTTTTCAAATAGTTCAGCACCTTCGAAGCCGATCCAAGGACAACTATGGTGGGACGCGACCAATAACAAATTACAAGTGTACAACGGAACTGCCTGGCAGACCGCAGGCGGAAGTGCACCATACCAATCAGATCAACCAAGTGGCCTGGCCGCTGGTGATATATGGATAGACTCAGATACAGGGCAGATGTATTTCTACAACGGTTCTGCATCAGTGTTGGTAGGACCGCCAGGCGCCACAGGTACAACAAATGGTTTCACATTTGATACAATACTTGACTCGGGTGATACCAGTCAAAACATAACCAAATTGTTCAATGACGGAAACCTAATAGCAATCATTTCAGAGGATGAGTTTACTCCAAAGGTATCTTTATCAGGATTCGCGACTATCAAGAAAGGTATAACCTTATCCACAGCGATTTCAGGCAACAAGTTCCAAGGCACTGCCACAGACGCGGATGCGTTGGGTGGGGTTGCCGCGGCAGGCTATTTAAGAGCAGATTCAAACGACACAGCATCAGGTACTATCTCGATTTCAAACGATGGTGGATTGATTGTTGGAGCGGACAGTGACATGACATTGACAGTGGACGCATCTGGAGGAATAATTTCTAACACCGTGCCAAACACGGATATCACATTCAAGGTCAACGACGGCGGAACAACGACAACCGTGATGACCATAGACGGTTCTGAATCGAGGATTGGTATAGGAACAACTACACCTACTACTAAACTTGAAGTGTCAGGCACAACAACTTCAACGGCATTCGCAGGACCACTGACAGGCAACGTGACAGGAAACATCACCAGCACCGGTGCTAACTCAATGACAACCCTAACAATGGGCGGAACATTGACTTCTAAAGCGATATTGCCTGATGCAACTACAAGTTATGACATAGGTTCAAGCAGTAAGAAATACAGCACTGTTTACGCAAAAGCAACATCGGCGCAGTACGCTGACTTGGCTGAGGTTTATGAGACCGACTTTGAATACGAAGTGGGTACGGTTGTGGTGTTTGGCGGTGACAAAGAAGTAACAATCTCAACAGAAGGCAACGATCCAAGGGTGGCAGGCGTTATCAGTGAAAAACCTGCTTACTTGATGAATTCGGAATCAGCAGGACAACCTGTAGCATTGATGGGCAAGGTCCCTTGCAAAGTGATAGGACACATTGTCAAGGGCGACATGCTGTCAACAGATCCAGCGAACAACGGTGTGGCCAAGAAAACACATGACCCACAGGTCGGTGAAGTGATAGGAAAAGCATTAGAGAATTACGATTCTGACGAAATAGGCACAATTAATATAGTAGTGGGAAGGTGCTAAATATATACAAATGGCGTACACAATAAACAAAACAGACGGAACAGTAGTAACAACGATCACGGACGGGACAGCGGACAACACCACTTCGTTGCAGTTGTTTGGAAAATCATATTCAGGTTTTGGTGAGGGCCTCAACGAGAACCTAGTAAAATTATTAGAGAATGCCGCATCAACATCGGCACCCTCGACACCATTAAAAGGTGAATTATGGTTCGACACAACCACAAACCAATTGAAAGTTTACGACGGCACAAGTTTCAAGCCAACAGGCGGTTCGAAATCAAGTGCAAGCCAGCCCACATCTCCATCAGCGGGTGACCTATGGCACGATTCAACAAATGACCAGGTGTATGTCTACACAGGATCTGCATTCTTATTGGTTGGACCGGTTTACACAGCAGGACAGACGCTGTCAGGATGGAAGATAGAGACGTTAGCAAGTTCGGGAGGCAACAAGGTTGTTTCTTCCATGTACGCAGGTAACACAAGAGTTTGTATAGTTTCAAAAGAAACATTCACTCCGACTGCATCACAATCAGGGTTCGCAGAGATCAAAGCGGGTCTGACATTGAACTCTACGTTGAGTGCAGTGTTTGAAGGAACAAACACTCAGGCCAGCAACATAGATGTGTCGGGCACAACTAACACATCGGCCATAGTCATCGCAGGTGGAAACTTCCTAAGGGCAGACGCGGCGGATACAACCACAGGTGCACTGACAGTAGACACAGATTCAGGAATCATCGTTGGTGATGCACAAGAACTGACAGTCACGGTTTCAAGCAACGATGTGACAGTTGCACAGACGTCACAGGACAAAGATTTAAAATTCACAGTAAACGATGGCGGAGTTACAAAAACACCGTTGACATTGACGGGTGCTGATGGCGGCATTGACATGACAGGAGATCTTACCATTACTGGAAATTTAACAGTGACTGGCGAGTTTGATAAAAGTGGAAGTGTAATTAATCTTGTTGATGACGCATTTATAAAATTAAACTCAGGTAACAGCGAAGCAGATTCAGGTGTAATTGTTGAAACAGGAGATTCAGATGATGCTAGATTATTTTACGATGTGTCAGAAAATAGATGGACAGCAGGTGAAGGCTCAACATATTCTCATTTGATAAGAGACACAGATGCAACAGCAGACGGTAACGCAAACAAAAATACAAAATTCTTAAGGACGACGGCGGCAGGATTGTTAACAGTAACAAACATGTCTTTAGCGGCGGTAGGTTCAGCGATAACAACATCAGACACATCCAGCGTGAGTGTGCCAACCATAGGACAGGTAGCAACATTTGGTAACCAATGGGGTGGATCTGAGAAAACAGTTTCAACTTCATTACCAACAGGCGGCGACGGTAGTGACGGGGACTTCTGGTTCGTAAGGGAGTCATAATCCCATGGCGTCGGATGCCTTTACTTTCAATTATACAGGTACAATTAACCAAGTTGTAATTCCACCAGGAACAGAATCTATAGACGTTCATCTCTGGGGAGGAGCAGGTGGCGGTGGAGGTTCAGACGCTGGAGGCCCTGGTGGCACAGGAGCGGCAGGACACTACGTCACATCGTCAACGATATCTATAACATCAGCACAGATAAACACCACTATGGAAATAGTAGTGGGTGGTGGTGGAGCAGGTGGGTCGTCAGGTGGCGGAGCACCAGGTGGTACCAACGGAAAAAGTAAAACAGGTTATTCAGGTGGAGAAGGCGGTAACGCTGGACCACAACCATATTCGGGCTCAGGTGGAGGTGGCGGAGGAGCCACTCTAGTGAGGATCGATGGCACAGACATAGCAGTCGCAGGAGGCGGCGGTGGAGGAGCAGGAGCGGGCAAGAGCTCAAACGGAACAGCAGGGATCAACACAAACACAGCAACATCAAACACACCAGGCACACTGGGAGAGAACGGCAAGGACCACAGCGGAGACGGAGGTGGTGGTGGAGCCGGTGGAGGTGGTGTCGATGGCGGAACGTCAGGCGATGGCGGATCGGGCGACAACGGCGGTACTGGCGGTAAGTCAGGATCAAACAACGCGGGCGGTGGCACAGAGAACAACGGATCTGGAGTAACACCAGGTGGCACGGGATCAGCACAATACACGGCAGGTATCGCAGTAGGTGGAAATCCAAGTTCTTCAGGTGCAGACGGCAAAGCAGTAGTCGTCTTCAACTCAAATGCACGGGGAAATGTAAAAGTTGGTGCTACGTGGAAAGGTATCTCTGAGGCATACTATAAAGTCAGCGGTGCTTGGAAAAGAATAACAGCAGGTTATTACAAAGTGGCTGGTGAATGGAAGGCTATATTCGCCCTATCAACATTCACACAGACAGCGGCCGGATTCGGTGACGCACAAGGGAGTTCAAGTTCAGGATCAGGTGGATCAGGCGGTGGTTGTTTCATAGCAGGCACTATGATCACAATGGCAGATGGCAGTTTCAAAGCAGTTGAAACTGTGGACATAGGTGACGAGGTTGCAGTAGGTGGCAAAGTGTTTGCAACAGGTAAGTTCTTGATTGATAACTTATATGAATACAAAGGTGTGCAGGTATCAGGCACGCACATGGTCAAAGAAGATGGTAAATGGACTCGTGTTGAGAACAGCAAACACGGTGTATCACTAGGTGATGATGACGCAATAGTTTACGTGTTTGGAAACGAGAACAGAAGAATCATAATAGAAGGAATAGAGTTCACTGACTACTTCGAATTGAGTGAACAGCAAGAATTAGCCAACCACGGCGAACAATTTTTTAGTAATTGGCAGGATCATGATAGACAGATTCATGATAAAAATGTTAATATACTAAATGCTTGATAAATCTTTTTACCACGGACAGCAAGGCGAATGTTTTAGGCAGTTGGAAAAACACTGGGCGGACATCAAACACGAGTTTGACACACAACCTAACAAAGTATTTTTAGATCCTGAAGACTTCTCAGACAGTGTGAGGGGACTACCAGAAGACTTCGATGACAAGTCAGGAGACTATGTGCATGGGCAGTGGCAGGCATTGGGCATACAATCAGGGGATCATGAAGGGCAGTCTTTTAATGACTATCCCATGCTATACAGTATTCTTAGAAAATTTCCCTATAAAACTAACGTCGCAATAATGACAGTAGGACCAAACACAAAAATTGGTAATCACACAGACAACGAGGGAGGATGGAGATATCAGATGTGCCTGGATGACGGTGGCGGAGATCAAAGCGGTATGTATGTGATGAATCTAGAGACCGGTAACCAGGAACCAATGATCTGGAAGACAGGTCAAGCATTTGTGTTCCAACCAGACATACAACTACACAACGGTTTCAACAATAACCCAGGCTCTAGGACCACGTTGTTAATTGACTTTTACAAGGAATCCGTGTACACTAAAGACAAGTTTGAAAAATATTACCAACACTATTCTGAGTGTTTCGAGGGGTTGGAAAATTTAGTGGACATATATGAATCTAGGAAAAAATAAAATAGCAGTTATAGGACACACCCGAGGTATAGGCAAGGCCATTTGTGATCTATACAAGAAAAAGAAATACCAAGTAGTTGGCATGAGTAAAAGTAATGGTTTCGACATCATACACGATCAAGAAAAAATATTAGAAAATATCGAAGACTGTAGTCTCGTGGTGTTAAATGCACACGCAGACAGAGGACAATTGAAACTTTTGAAAAATATCTACGGTAGACATGCATTTGATAGAATGAAAGTGGTGGTGATAACCAGCACGTCAGGGTTGGAGGAAGAACCAGACTATGGCCAATTCAAGGTGTGGGACAAGTTCAAGTACGTACAGTACTGTGAGATCAAGAAAGAATTGATAGAGTACATCACTGAACTACAGGAAGAATTAATTTCAAAACCTTTGTCAGTTTATGATGTGTGTCCTGATGTGGTAGACACAGACATGACCAAAGGTCTGTGGGAAAATTTGCCAAAATTGACAGCACAAGAAGTGGCAGAAGCAGTGAGATTCTGTTTTGAATCTACATTCAATATAAACAAGATGGTTATACAGAAAAATGCAAAGTAGGCCCTGGGACAGAGATACAGATTACATCACCCTGACCAAGTGGTGGACGGATTGAGAGTTTGGCGTGGTGCCCAAGGAATGCCTGCCACCAGATGGAGTCATGGTCGAAGTAGACGGCGAGCCTGTGTGTGCGGGAGGTTTGTACATAGGTGTAGGCACACAGTTTGCTTTCATGGAATGGATAGTCACAGATAAGAATGCCGATCAAAGGACAACTCATAAGTGCCTCAAGGAATGCATAGACAGTATAATTCAATTGGCAAAAAGCAAAGGGATGAAGCTCGTATATACAGCAACTAAAGAACAGGCACTGCACAAAAGATACACCAAATACCACAATATGGTGCTAACGGAGAGCAACGTGAAGACATTCCTAAGGGATCTCGATGGCTCATATTCCAAGGATTTAACTTGGATATCCGACGATGAGCATATCGATAACCGTAATAAATAAGCATAAGGAGTACATTTAAATGGCAACAAAACAAGAAGTCGCAGACTACATCAACGCAAACTACGAGTCAACGTGGACGTCAGAAGAAGAAGCAAAGATTGACGCTATGTTAACTCCAGAGTTAGCAACTATATTGATCAAATTAGTTGGAGATGTAAGTTTCTTGACAGAGGTCAGAGACAACGCATCAAACAACGACTAGACAATGGCATACAAGATAAACAACACATTCGGAACCTTATTGGTCACACTGGCAGACGGAACAATAGATGTCGCCACAACTGACCTCACACTGATAGGAAAAGGTTATGCGGGTTTTGGTGAAAAACTAAATGAAAACTTCGTAAAATTATTAGAAAATTTCAATAACACAACTGCACCTTCGAACAAGATACAGGGACAGGTGTGGTATGATAAAACAAACAATCAAATTAATGTCTACACTGGATCAAAATGGAAACCGGTGGGATCAACTTCAAACTCCGCTTCAGCACCAACAAATGCTGTGCTCGGAGACATGTGGCTTGACACAACAAATACACAACTTTATGTGTACACAGGATCGGCATGGACACTGATTGGACCAACAACAGTCGCAGGTTCCGGCGTTACACAGGTGATAACTGAATCACCGGAAGACAACACAGGCGTAAAAAGAAGTATCTTAAAATTAGTTGCTAACGATACAGTAGTGGGTGTAGTATCGAATTTGGCATTCACACCAAGTGGCACTGAGACATTGGGTGCCGCATTGATATCGGCGGGTTTCTCAACAGTGGCACAGGGTATTCAACTTTCATCATCTGTGGCATCTGCAAAATTCAGAGGTACAGCCACTGATACAGATAAGTTGGGAGGTGTAGCGGCAACAAATTTCCTAAGATCAGATTCAGCAGATACAACAACAGGCAGAATCACAATACAAACAGACGATGGTATAAGACTAGGTGCCGGCAATGACATTACGATGACAATGTCCAGTGATGATTTCACTCTAGCACAAACCACACAGGACAAGGACATAATATTCACGGTCAACGATGGAGGGACCACGAAAGAGGCACTGAGGATAACAGGATCCACCGGCAGGATAGAACACTTGAGGGTCGGTGACCTAACAGTCGATGGAACGAATACCATAATCAATACCAGCACACTGTCTGTGGAAGACAACATTATAGAATTAAACAGGAACATAT
>Ga0181410_1000051_pt1 | contig 43119 bp, 48 predicted proteins | sample 33SPOviralmetaG_FD_130112 | JGI IMG/M metagenome (GOLD analysis project Ga0181410, IMG submission 130112) | Marine viral communities from the oligotrophic San Pedro Time Series (SPOT) site, San Pedro Channel, CA, USA - 33 SPOT_SRF_2012-06-20 | ecosystem: Environmental > Aquatic > Marine > Strait...
ATACCGAGCATTCGAATTGTGCATACAGAGTTCATTTGTGTGTTTAGCTACATGCTGGTAGGTTGCGTGTATCATGAGTCTCAAGAAATAGTAAGGGTTCGCTAAGAACGTAGTGTGTAGATACGCCCCAAGCATTCTACTTTGACCTTCCGCCAACTCTGTTTTTTCTTTAAAAATATTTGTGATTGAGTTTCTACGACCTGAGAACGTTAGGCAGTTAGAGTAACACCCTTTAGACTTATTTGTACAACAATCATTAGATTCCCCAAAGCCATCGAGAGCTTCTAATAGAGTTTCAAGACAGATGCCTAAACGCTCAGAAAAATCGGAATCCCTTGTGTGTTTCTTTTCTCCCGACTCGCCTTTCAATGTGTACCAATACTCTGAAAATTCACCTTTTTTTAGTTTTTCAAGATGCTCTTTGAGAATATCCCGAACGGCAGGCATACCTGTAGTACTTTCACCACCAAACAGGGAGTTTGCGTTTGTTAAATTTAATCCTTCAGATCCAAGCGTGGGGGCGATGTTGTAGCCTGAAATCTCTGAAGGTTCTCCAATACCCATTTCTGATGGTACATACTGTTTCTCTAATTTCGCATTAGACTTAAAAAACTTTTCAGTAAGTGTCTGTGTAATACGCTTGATGGTGGTTCGATCTTTTGAGGATAAACGATCAATGAAATCCTGACTGATGTATCTCTTATCCTCGAACTCCCTTAGTGCGGACGGAGGCACTTTAAGGTTTTCGTTATAGATGAAACTTGGGAAGCAAAATGCGAGATTTACGCCTGCTTCTTCTACAGAAATATCCTCTACTTCACGCACGCTTATCGGATAGGTAATCTCTTTACCCATGTGTCTTCCGAGAGAGCATTCATCACTTCTCATTTTTCTTTTTGGATTATTAAATACCGTATCACTTGCTCGGATTGCACTAGGTATGTATGTGGCTAAGTCGATATCGGCTTCGGAATCAAATGCGTCCCTACTCAAAGTTTTTATACTTTCTATAGTGTCTTCAGATCTACCGTTTGCTCTCAATAGATAACTCTTTTCTTCGGCTAGGGCGACAATGGACTTGTCGATACTGTAAGTTATCCCAAGATCTTCCATTTCGTTGCAAAAGTCAATCGCTACTAAAGGGTCTAAGTCGCCTAAATAGATAGGGTCTAAGCCGTCGACAACAAAATAAACTTCAGACTCTTGTATTCCAGAACTTGGAGTCCTATATCCTGTATACTTTGTTTTCAAACTTTCATTTTTTCTGTAACGGTTAGCCAAAGTGCACCTCTTTAGTGGAATTGTGGTTTTGTTTGAGTATACTCAAACTCTAAAATAAATCAAAAAAGGAATACGCAATGACGCACTCTAGAGGCTTTTTAATTGAGTTCACAAAACTGATGGGGAGGATGACTCCTCTCATGTTTACTACAATAATCGACAATGGTATAGAGCTTAAATCGAGTCCTCTTACAGATTCTGAGCTTGAGGATCTTGAACTTCTGATAGAGTACACCTCTGAAATGTGTGACTTTTTGCAAAAAGAGTGTTTCCACAATGCCCAAATGCTAATACGTGCAGAGGACAGAATCAGATCTGACCTAACGCACGACATTCAGTATTTTGAAGGTTACTTCATACGTGATGAGCTTCTTATCCCTGTGCACCATGGTTGGATAACGATTAATGGAAAAGTTATAGATCTTACAATCCAACAAGAAGATATACAAGCTCCCATCGACGGTTTTGAAAATAGAACTGTAGGGGAATTTAGCGATTCTGTAGGCTACATAGGTATCAAAATAGATAAGCAAGATATCTTGGATAGAATAGAATCTTCTTCTGAGACACATACAATTCTAGATGATTGGAACCCTAAGTTCAGACACATCAAAGATAAATACTTGAATCCAAGGACTAACCCAAAATTGAAGTCGTTTGAGGAAAGATTACACAGTGAGAATAAAGATCAGCCTTACGATTCACCTATATGGTTCAGAGGTGCAAGAGGGCATGGTTTTGGTAAGGGTTTAGGTATGGGGGCTATGGGCTTAGGACTTTACCTCACCCGAAACCCACGTGTTGCACAGACATATGCAGAGTATACTAGAGGTATGGTGTTAAAATACTTTGTGAATATGGATATAGAGGTACTCGATACTGAATCTGATCAGTTTTTTGAATGCTTAAAGATTGCTATCACTGAGGCACGCCTAGACCCCACCGTTGAGAAACTTTTTCTAAAATACATAGCGTCAAACGACTTTGTTAGTTTCTACACTAAATACTATCAATACTTAGATAGCTATATACCATTTGAATCTGCATTGTCAGAATGTGTTAAATCAAAAGGGTTTAGGGGTGTGTACTCTCACGATGAAAACTTTGGACTTGTACTGTATTATCCTGAACAAGACGCATTGCCTTTCTTCAAGATTCTATAACAAAGCAGTTGACATACCTAGTTCAAGTAAGCATATCTTAGAGAGCAACGATTGTTCAATTCACAAAAGAACACTGATTTAACTCGTTAAGTCGAGTAGGATAAAACAAAAAAAAATATGAGAAAATGCATCGCACACGTTTACGTAGATTCAGAAGGTATTGAGCGATGGACCTGTAGAGAGCCTCTTTTCCTCCATTCCACATCCCATAAGATGGATCAAGAAAAGTGTTATCATTACAAGTGTCCGGGTAGGCAAGAGTTTCCGACAGGTGATGACTTAATAAAGGCAAAAGTAGATACCTGCAAGACAAAAGGCTGCACTAAAGATGTTGCACAAAACAAAAAGAGACACTGTTCAGAGTCTTGCAGACTGAAAGACAATAGGTCAGCTTACAAACAGAGAATGAAAGAAGGCACAAAACCAAACACTAAAAAAATAAAACGCAAAAAAATCTGCAAGAAGGTAGGATGCAATAAACCTACAGCACCTAACAAACTGAGGCACTGCTCGGAAAGGTGCAGGTTGGCGGATAACAAGATTGCATACAGAGCTAGAAAAAAGCTAAAGTTGGGATATGCGAATGTTCAATGAACATATCAGCCCAAATGAAGTTTTGAAGTTTACGTACGATAGTATGAAATCTGTAATCAAACGCATGGTAGACCTTGGATTTCCTCCAGACTTAACGCCATCTCACACGTCGAGTGTTTACTTAGTTACATATCCCGAAGATGAGAATAAAGTTGGCTTAGGTAGATCTGAACCCACAGTACTGTCTAAGTTTCCAAAAGAACAGTGGGGTTCTATAGGCATTTTTAATTTAGAAGGTGAAACTACAGACACTCATATACCCATAGGTTGCTTTTTTGGGTTTATAATCGATACAAATAACGAACACTCGAATTTACTAAAATCCCGTAAGGGTTCACAAAAATCAAGAATGTTTGTTGGGATTTTGATGTGTCCTAAAGGGCAAGAGTCTGTAGGCTGCTATGCACCGATTTCCGAGATAGAAAACCCTACATTTTATAAACAAGACCCCCTAACTTTAGACGACTTTGAATTTTTACAAACAGATTACATCTCAGACTTAGACACTGAAAGTCAAACACACTAGGTGATTACATATGCGTACATCGAAAAAAACAATGATTATCATCCGAGGACTTTCAGGCTCGGGTAAAGGCACAATCGCAAAACTAATCTGTAATGAGGGTAGCGTAGACTACCTTGAAGATACTGAGGGAGTACCTAAAAGGGTTTCTGTTTCTGCAGAAGACTACTTTTATGACGAAGACGGTTCTTACAAGTTCGACCCTGAAGAGTTTAAAGACGCTCATGAATGGTGCAAGAGTGAGGTAGACGTTTGTGCAAAACAGGGATACGAAGTAATTGTAGTACATAACCCATTCACAAGAAAGTGGGAAGTCGATCCTTATTTCCAAATCGCTGTATCAAATGGTTATCGCATAAGTGTACTTAACCTCTACGATAGTGGTTTGAACGACGCACAGTTAGCTGGGAGGTCCAAGCAGAACATCCCTGTACATAATATCCGAAAACAACGGCAACGATGGGAGCTTGATGTTTTTAGAGAAAACGAATCTAGAAGTTTTAAGCGTAAAGATTTCACAGACAAACCGAAAAACAAAAACTTTAGGTCAAGGTTTTGATTTTCGTTTACGACGGGGTTTTACCTTAGCACGCTCCCTTATCGTATTCAAACACATTACACAAAATCCGTGTTTTTTAGAGTCCCATATAAGACCCCATTCTGATGTTTTTTTGGGTAACTCACCACCGCAACAGGTGCAATGAAATTCTCTCCTTGCCTTACGATCTCTCATTTTCCTACCATCGCACAAATATGGTTCACAGGCGTGTGTCTCAAACCCATTCACATCTTCGACATTCATACAGCAATCTCACTTGATATAGGTTTTTCCGACTGAAAACATATTACTTTGTAGTTCGGGAACTATGAGATTGCGATCAAACATAGGATCTAACTCGTCAATTTGCGTGGTAACTCTAGATTTCTGCTCTGTTTTTCCGCTAAGGGAGCTTTCGATATTAGGTCTAGTTCCGAAATAAGAAGGTACTAAACTAATGTACCCAAAAACATCATTAAGATATGTGGATAGTTGTACATCAAAATGTGAAAACTCAAAGTCCAAACGCTTAGTAAAGTAGTGTGCTATGAATTCTCTAAGCACATCAGAGCGTAAAAGAATTGCCCCTGAGTAATAAAAACCTTTCGGATTCAACAACATAAACTTACCATTACGACTCGAGTTAGACCGAGTTAGACACTTTTCAGAAGGTATGCTAAACCAAATGCAGTTGCAGTTATTCCTTATATGCGTCTCAACAACAGTCTTTGCGGATTCTACAAAGCCCATATCGTCTTCTAAGATCAAAATGTAATCTGAAGTAGTACTCAACATATGTACATACAGCAAAAGAATGAACTTTTCGCTGTAGTAGATTGAACGCTCTTCTGTGTTCAAAATAAGCGTGTGTCGAGATAAATACTTTACGCTTGCTTGCTTTAATTGCTCAGCTAAGTATAATCTATCTTTGAATGTGCGTATACAAACGTCGAATCTCACAAAATTTCCCTACCTACACAATAGGATAAAGTCAATGTCAGAATACTATGACTCAAAGTTGTATTTTTATCAAGGGTTTATTAACCTACCTATGCAAGTGTTGATGTTAGACATTTACGAGAAGATCGGAGAGAAACAGTTTGAGTCCTATTTAGCTATGTCTGCATTAGGATTAGGTAGCTATTTGTTGAGTGAAAGGTTAGCTAAAGGCTTATATAGCACAATACATAAAGACAAAGTGCACACTCCAGAAGCAGGAGTTCGGTATTATTCGGACTTGCGAACAAAGAATTTCTACGACCATACAATCGAAAAGATTTCTCGTGAGATTCCAAAAAAACAAGATGTTTTACAGGAACACGCTCTAGAAATTCTGAAACAAGCACCTGCGTACAGCGAGGGATACACAAATATTTGGTGGGGTGCTTTGTCAGCTTTAGCAACATACAAGAGCTTATCAGCAAAAAAAGAAAATATATTCTATGATATCATGTATGGGTTAACACAACCCATTTGCGTAGTATTAAAAGACGAAGGTATTCTAAAGTGAGCCACTACGCTTGGATTTAGATGCGTAAACGTATGGTACGACGAAAAGTGTGATGATGATAAATGTGGTCATAACAGTTGAATCTTTCAGTAAGATGTTATAAATCTAGTATTTAAGACTGCGTCATATACTCAGTGTGTGTCCACATTGCAAATATTTTTACAAATAGAATGAGAGTTCATGGAAACACCCTCGAAAATACTTAACATGGTACGACATATAAGTGTTCCTAAAAACCATACGTTTCTAGGCATACATCCTATCTTATCCATGTGTGTACAGAGTGATGACGTGGAATACATCACGCAACAATTAAGTTCACAAAAGGGAACACTACCTATAATTCTAGAAGCTGTAAAGTTTTGTGTGGCAAGCTCTATATATCCCCATAAAGATTCTGTTTGGGTGTTCAACGACCCCAAAAATGACATTCTTATATTTGAAGAGTTCATACATGGTCAAAGTTCAGATTTCATAGACAATATGAGAATGCACTCAGATACATATCCATTTATAGTGTCTGAGATTAGTTATGCAGATGAACCTATAGTCAGAGCGTCTAGCAGCCTAGAGAATAGGGAGTATACATCTGAAGTAAAAGCCAGATCAAATCCTCACATTCAAAAAATGGACAAAGAAAGCCCACATAGAGAGGACCCTTCATTTTTAGTACCGACTTTAACACTGGGGTCTTTATATTTTCTATCCAAATTAGCATCCGAGAAAGGTTAAACCGTGTCAGAGAAAAAAGATACACTAGGGTACGTTAGAGTCTCTACAAGAGAGCAGGCAGACTCTGGATTGTCGATTGCTTCGCAAGAGAGAAGAATAAAAAATTACTGTGAACTGAACGACTTGAACCTCATAGAAATTCTAAAAGACGAAAATGTAAGTGCAGGAATACCGCTTTCGGAAAGAAAAGCAGGAGGTAGACTCTTAGAGCTGACTAAAGGGCATCCTTATGCAGTGGTAGCTATAAAGTTAGATAGGCTGTTTAGAGATGCTCACGACTGCTTAGGCGTGACGAAAGATTGGGAGAAAAGAGATAATTCCCTCATACTTATGGACTTAGGTATGGATACAACGACAGCTATGGGGAGAGCATTTCTTACCAACGCTGCAACATATGCTGAACTTGAAAAAAATCTGATATCTGAAAGAACAAAAGCCGCACTTACACAAATAAAAATAGACGGGGGTGTGTTAGGTGCACCTAAGTATGGATGGGAGAAGTCCGAGGATTTAGATAAATTTGGGAGAAAAAAACTAGTACCAAACTCGGAAGAGATGAAAGTTCTGTATGAGTGCAAAGCTTTGAGGGCTTTAGGGTTGACCTACCAACAAATTGCAGATAAGTTTAATGACGAAGGAAAGCCCACAAAAAGAGGGGGCAGATGGCATCCAAGTACTGTGCGTTACTGTTGCCGAAATGCAGATAAAACATAAGAAAGAAAAAAGTATGCTATATATAGCTCAATTTACACCTGACTTTACAAAGTCATTCTCAGGTGTAGCTTTTAACAATGTAAAAGCACTGCAATACAAAAAAATTAATTTTGAAGTTCGTTCTATAGGCAACATGATCAATTGGAGCGATCTACCTCCATGGCTTGCAGACTCTAAAGACTACTTTACAAAAACAAGATCTGACATGAACTGTGCTGTATTGCAGTTACTGCCGTCTGACATACTAAAATCGCATTGGGCAGATCCAAATAAAACAATCGCTTTCACTGTGACAGAAACATCACTTGTGCCGAAATGGTTAGCATCCGGATACAATGAAAGTCTAAAAGGACTACTTGTCCCATCCGAACACACTAAACGTGCGTTTAAAGATGCAGGGGTTGAAATACCGATTAGGGTTGTTCCTCACGCTTTAGAACCTCAATGGTTACGACCCAGCGTTGATTATGGTGCAAAATCTAAAGAAACTTATGTGTTTGGTAATGTAGGGTATTGGAACTCCAGAAAAAACCAAGAAACTCTTTTGCGAGCGTACATCAACGCTTTCCCAAAACCTAGAAAAGATGTAGCTTTGCTACTAAAGACTTACAAAGCTCAAGGTGTAGAAAGTCTAATACATTCACTTGCAGGTGAATATAGATCAGATATTTGGGTGTACAATGAGTCATGGTCAGAGTCTCAAATGCTGTGGGGATACTCACTTATAGACTGCTATGTCAGTCCCCATAAAGGTGAGGGTTTTGGTCTAACTTTGGCAAATGCCGCAGCACAAGGTAAACCTGTACTGTATACAGGCTATTCCGCACCTACAGAATGGCTAGGCGAAGAAGGTCATTACACAATCGAGTATGACGATGTAAATTTATCTACGGAGGATGTGACGTTGGGCTATTCACATCTTGAGCAATCGTTGCGATGGGCAGAACCGAAGATAGATCATCTAACGGAGCAGCTGAGAATGTTATCCGAAAAAAGACCCAAAGAAGGATTTGAAAAGTCAAAACTTGACGCTTTTAGAAATCGACTTTCATGGGACTCTGTAGGGTCTGAACTTGTCTCTGCGGTGGAAGATATTATGCAAATGCCTTTGCCTAGATTGGAAACTAAAAATGAGTGAAGATGAAGACCTAGATAGATTCGTGAAAGATGTAAAAGCATCAAAAGACTTGCCGAAATGGATAAGCCCTTTTAGGAGAAAGTATTACAAAGAGGGTAGATTACCATTTTTGATTGTCTACCAAGCGTGCGGTATTGCAAGAAACTCAAACGGTTCTGTCTTTGAAAACAAAGGTGCGTCAATTGCAATTGCAACTAAAAACCTACAAAAGAAAAAGTATATAGGTGAGGGTACAAATACTCTAACAGTTACAGGAGAGTACAGAGAGCTTGCCTTAATGAAAAGATTAGGTAAAAGAGTGGCTGAAGACTACATTAGATACTTTGATCTTCTGTAGCTTAACGGGAAAGAGAATCTGAAATCTCACATACAGATAGTACTTCATACTCTGAAAGGTCTATACCATCTGCGTCAAAGTATGCAATACCTTTAGAGTCTACCTCTATAGGTTCTGAGTTGGTAGAAAAAAGAAGACCTTGGACATTCTCAGAGTCCGAGTCTGAGTAGTTATAAAGATTATGCTCTATGGCGTTGAACCTATATGCGTCAAAAGCTTCGGTTATTTCACTTGGGTACTTCATTGCATATTTGATCTCTTTAGGTGTTCCGAGAATAATGTAAATATTAAGGTCGTCACCATTTATTCGATATGTTTTAAACGCAGGGTCGGTAGTAGTACTCGTATCTGAAAATAGAGTGAGCTGAGCAACTCTGTCGTCTTTCGATATGCAAAACTTAATATTCTTATTCTCTATTAGACTCACATAGTCTACGAGCCTTTGAGCAGCTACGGTATCTGTCTCAGATACAAAGTCACCTACAAGAAGTTTGAGTGATGCTGAGACTAAACCCCGTACCCCTGTAGCAAGCTCGCAAAATCCATATTTTGTTGTGTCTCCGGGCAATCCACGAATCACACCTACAAGTGTCCATTTGTTTGTAATTGAATCTTTTTTCGGTTCTATCACAGGTATTTTCAATAGCCGAATACCCATATCACTCTTTCGAAACTTCATGTTGATCCAATTCAAGTTTGTCGCCTGTAGATCAGTACCCGCATTCCGCTTAGTGACATTTGGGATTTGAACCCTTGCTTTAATCGCCATAGTTCGTTGTTCTAAAAACAAAGTAGGACCGTATTCTGCATATGCGACAGACATCGAACGAGCATCATAGCTTTTCAAGGGATAACTTGTTGGAGCTTGAGGGTTGGTCAGTACATTCGTGAGAATATTTGAGTCAAAAGCAGACTGTGGTGTGCGATCAATTAAAAATTTCAAAAACCTTAGTGTGAAATAGCGGCAAAGGTTGATATCCCACCTCGCACTATTACCTAACAGCTGCCCAATACAGTCTGTATCTATACCGTTAGAGATAAGCTCATCTCTGTATGCAGAGTACAGTAAATCTCGGAACTCTCTAGATACTCTCGAAGGTACATTTATACCTCTAGCCTTGGCATCTTTTAGAATGCTACAAGCTTCAGTCAAAATGGATACAGCAGATACTCGAATCATTTCAATACTCCAAATTGGATATAGATCGGCTGATATGATACATTATTTAGCTAGGTAACTCAACTTTCAAAAGCGTGTGTGAACAGATGACTCATCTCAATACTACAAATGTCTATGTACTGTGGGAAAACCACTTGCTATTGATCCAAAGAAGTAAGTTTGATGAGAATCTACCATCCTATTGGGAATCTCCTGCAGGACACGTGGATGTTTACTGTATGCCTATAGACTCTTACACAACTAGGACTGAAGCTCTAAGAGAGTTGAATGAGGAAACAGGTATTTCTGCTGTAGCTCAGGAATTGACATTTCTACCAAAATTTTCTAATACAAAGCATCTCAGTTATATGTTGACGATACCTCAAAACTTGCCACCAAAAATAAAACTAAGCTTTGAGCATGACAATTTCAAGTGGCAAGATATTCACACAAATTTAATACCTAGATATATAAGACCTGAAGTAGTCCACTTCATACGGAGTTATCGTAATGCTTAAAAAGTCTCTTCTATGGATTGCTGCAAGCGTACTAGTTGCCACGACCACTTATTTAATTGTCCGACCTAAGAAGAGTTATGCTCTTACAGACGACGTAATGGGTGCCACAAGCTTGTTCGTACTTGGAGACTCTCAAACAAAGCGACATTTAGGTGAAGCATACAAAGAAGTGTTCGACAATCTAGATGTGAGCTATTTCGGCAAAGAGGGTGCTACCCATGAAGACTACATAAAAGACGAGTCTTTACTGGATAACTTACAGTGTGCGGACATCCTTGTAATTCAGCTTGGAGACAATGGCATACCTAACAAAGAAAGCAGTGTCGTTAATTTCATAACTAAAGTTAAAGAAAGATGCCCCAAAAGTATGATATTTTGGGGCGGACCTATGAAACCTGTAGAGCCTACAGTACGAAGTAATTACGTATCTATGACAGACCCTTCTAGCTTTAAGTATTTACCAAACTACATAGAGATGAGAAGAACTTGGGATACAAGACTTAGCGAGTGGTTACAGAAACTAGGTGTTGTGTACGTAAGTAATATAGATTTGCAAGAGTCACAACCTACAGATGCTGCGTTCAGCGACAGTCGGGGTGGTGATGGCATTCACCTCGATCAACCTTCAGCCTTAGACCTTGCTAACTTAATGTACAAAGTCATATTCAAATCTGAACAAGAGGTGCTGTAAGTATGAGTAAAGATAGTAAAGTTTTAGAATATTCACTTATGGGCGTAGGAGGTGTACTTTTAAGCTACGTGTTATTTAAGTCTGTGAAAAGTGCATACGGTGCAGATAAAAAGGGTCGAACTCCAAGAGGAGGCAAAAACCCAAGCCTAGAGGGTATCTCATTAGATATGCTCAGTGACGGTAAGTCTAAAATACCCGCACTTTTTATGACTTCTGAGCCTTTTGTAGACATTAAGTACCGTAAGTTGAACTTCACACCTCGTAGAATGTCTGAAGTTCATGACGGTAGAAAATTTAGGGATTCTGAAATACTTAAAGACCCTTTCAAAATCCCTAAAGAGTTTGAGAATGTGGCAAACCCGAATGAGATGATTCACCCAAATGATTACCAAATACTTCAAAGCTCAGGAATTATACCCAACGGGTTTCCAATTTCACGTACACAGTACGTCAGATCGTATAACGGTCTAAATGAATTCATCGTGGGTTACTCAGAAGAAATTTCAATTGACACAAACCGTGACGATTTGAATGTAATCTACCCTATGTGGGCTGTTTCATTTGCAAACAACTTCGTACCTAATGGTAATCCTCCAGACTCATTAGAAGACAAAAGTCTCTTTTATAACCTATCCGAAAGAGTTTTAGGTGCAGAATGGTTACTGACAAATAAGGGAAATGACGGTTGTCATAAAGGTCAAACCCTAACAATGTGTGATGCTGAAAGATCTGCTTTGATAGGTGCAATACTGCAACGAACATGGCGTAAACAAGAGCGTAGGTCAGAGACAATAGACTACAAAGCTGTCATTTACGGTCCGGGTTTACGTTGGAATGCAAGCAACTCTTTCATGTCCGCATATCGAGGCTACTTTGGCTCAAAAACAGACGCTAAAAGTCCCCTTAAAGACTTACCTCAATTAGCTAGAGATAGGTTCAAACGATTCTACTACCATGCGTTTTGGCAAATGCCACCTCTAACTTACAAGGCAGACCACTTTATACATCCGTACAGTATGTCTACAAAGTCGAATAAGAACCCTCAGTTCATTAAAGAGACTAATCCAATGCCTGAAGATGCAAAATCTTACGCTGCAACTCATGCCGTACTCATAGGTAATTCTATATTTACAGACAACAGAAAGAACTTTATCTAATGCCTTACAAAAGAAAAAAAAGTAAAAGTTTGATGCCCAAATCTAAGCGTAGCATGATGCCTAGAAGTAGAACTTTGTACGGTTTTGTGGAAGATGATTGGGAAAGCTTCTGTAAAGTTTGCAATCGTAGGTGGTCTGAGTTTGGGAAAAACATATTTACTGGTTCGTTCTCAATGCGTAAAGTATTGGGCAGTGGATACTACGGTGTTGTTCTGTCCACAAGTAACAAAAAGTTAGTTGTCAAGGTGACATCCGATGCAGATGAAGGCTACTTCAATATGCTTGTCATGGAAGATGACTACTTAAGGTATAATCCCGGATTACCCTTTATACTAGACTGTTTCCACATTCCCGAATGGGGAGCCTATGTTATCCTCAGAGAAAATGTGAAGTACGGTCTAGAGAAGCTTCCAAACTCTTCACCTCTCGCAAGATCTATCGATGTGTTAGACAGGTATGGGGAAGAGGCTATGAGAATCGAGTCTAAGATAGCGAAAATGCTAAGAAGTCTAGAGTTTGGGGACAGAGGTATCTCGAAATCAAATTTTGAGTACGGTTTTCGAGAAGCCAAGGGTATGATGCGGACAGAAATCATAAAAGCCCTGAAGAAATTACCTAACACATCGACAAGCTCAAAATACTTCTATTCCATGGAGGTTATTACACACGCCTTGGACAAGTACGGCATTGCCTTATGGGACTTACATGAACTTAACTTAGGTAAGCATCAGTACGAGTTATCTGATATAGTAGAAGACGCACCTCCATTAGATAAAGACTCTGTTCTGATCTTAGATGTTGGAGGAAACTTCGGAAGTCCAATAATGTCCCAAATGATAGATGAAATAGATATTTAGAAAGGGTATGGCTATGCAGTATCTTGTCAGACAAAACCCAAAAGCTTTAGGTTATAGTCTCAACGATGCAGGTCGAGCATACGAAAAGTATACAGGTAGAAGTGCATCTAAAGATTATGAGTCGACAAAAAGAGCTGCAGGCTCTGCGGTTCAAAAGAAATCATCAGCTTTTACTTTAGGTATAGGCGACGGATTGTCAGGAATGATTCAAGTCGAACTAGAAAAAACAATGTCAAATGTTGTTAATTCGCTGATCAACCAAATACCGAATCCACAAGCTCTAGACGCACTCGGTGCTGAGATTGGTAGAAAAGTGAAAGAGGCTATTCAGGAGAATGTACTGCCTCTTATTTTCAAAAGGGTAGATGACGCAGTATCTAGTACAGAAGGTCTAGGCTTTGTTAGCGAGTCGAAGCGTAGGGAGCTTTATAGTAAACTGCTTACGAGTATACCCCAAACTACAAGTTTCAAGTATGACAGTAGCCCTATTCCTATTCCCGAAATAACATTAGATATTCGAACTATCGTGTCTAAAGCTATGCCTTACGAGAAGTTCTCAAGGATTTTCGATAGAGTCAATCCGCTCGTCACAAGTGTAGAAAAAAACATCAAAGATACTGCCGTACAAACGGGTGTTAGTCTAGGGCTATTTGTGGCAATCAACAGCTTTATACTCGGCGGTATAGTCACATATGGGTTTGTGAAACTCTACAACAGCGTAGACTAGTACTCTATGATTTCACCTGTGCTGCAGTAAACTTTAACTGCATAGGGAGGACTCTTTGACATAACGTAATCGCTGTCAAAGTCCTCGTTGTACATACAACTAAGAATACTACCGTAATCGTAAGCCTCTAACAAACCTGAAGTGCAGCATTCTTTAAATCTAGGATTCTCGGATTGAGGATGTTCGAAAACGACAAGTGTGGAAACTGTGAACGTAAGTATTGTGATGAATATAACAAAAAAATTTAAACTTTGAGTTCTCAAAACTATTTTATCTCAAGCTGTGCAACTAGGTTTTTTTGTAGAAAGAACATCTTTCTCAAACGTGGGGTATGGGTTTCGACTCTCATCAATCACAAGCCTACCTTCCAAATGGTCAAGCAGTGTGCTAGGAGCGACTTCCCCATGTATGTGAGCATATATGTACGCTCTTATCTCATTTGCTGCAGCTCTTAAAGTGCACCTCAAATGAAGATTTTCTTTTCGTAACCTATCCTCTTCAGTCATTCTTGAATCTCCTAAAGCTCCAACTTTTTACGCAATATTGTAGTCTTCTACGAAACTTTGGAATCTTCGTCAAGACTTTTATCTTCTGTTGGAGCAGGACTTAGCTTTTTTTGAAGCATAGGAGTAAATACTTGTTTTACGTGACTTGTAAAGCTAAGTGTGTTGTTTACAAACTGAGAATGTCTAGACTCTAGAAACTCGACGTGTTCTTTACACTCTTGCAGCCTTGACTCTGCAGACTCTAACGTCTGATATAGCTTTAATATCAAAAGTAAGAGGTACATTATGGAAAGCATCAAAATAGGTATTCCATACATAGGATACTGCATCGCAAGTGCAGTTATGAGAAAAGAAGCAACTGCATAGACGATACGCCCACTTGACATATAGAAAAGGACGCTTATAAACACCCATGCGTATATTTGCATACTAATCTCTTATGCTTCTGAAGGGTCAGGCAGTTCTCCTGCAGATTGAGTCCTTACTTGACCTAAGCGTCCACGTGCACTTGTAGCTAACCTCCCGGCACCTGCACGTGCACTTGTGGCTAGTCTACCCGCACCGTCACGAGCTTGTACGAGTCTGCGTTTAGTCCTAGACTTAAACTCGTCATCGCCTGAAAGTTGGATGCCCTTGTTTACAAGATAAGGCATAGAGGCAATCGAAATGAAATTGACATATGGGATTGCACCTAATCCCGCACCGCCTGCAACAATAAGTGCTTTTTTCCATAAGTCCATATCTTTGGCTGAAGTTTGCTCTACAGCTAAATAGGATGACACAAGTCCTGCAAAAATACCCACATTTCGATACATTTTAGGATCAACAAGTTTACTGTTCTGCTCAATCAGGTGCTTGTTTTCGGATTTTAACAAGGAACTTGATTTGTTTGCATTTGCGACTTTATTTTTGGCTACAAGATCTAAACTAGCTTCGTCCACAAAGGAAGAAAGCCTTGATCTGAGATTGAGCGATACCGTTTCATAATTGAACGTGGAAGGTATTCCCATAATACTAGAAGTAACATCTGTTATTTTATTGAAAATAGCTTTCACATTTTTGGCATTTAAGTCTTCACCAAACCCTAACACTTGAGCAAACACCCTATAATACAGGTGGTCGTATGCGTTCCCATCCTTACCTTCTAAACCCGTTCCATCGAAGTATGTCATTATATTAGTGTCTGCGGCGGTTTGGAATTCCGTAGCTAGTTTAGTGAACAGCACAGCCACCAGAGCTTGGAGGTCTGTTTGGTTGTTCTCTTTCCAAACCATATTTAAAACAGCACTTATGTCTGCTGCTGGAGATCCTTGTGTGTTTTGCAAACTGACAATTGCTGATACGATCAGTTCAGTTATAAAGGCAGTAAGTAAGCTGTCATTTGCAGATATGGGTGCGTATGTAGATAGACCGTTTTTCGCAAAAGATAATACAAGTTTATTTTCTCCAACTTCTATTTTAAAGGGGTACAATTTTGCGATTTGAAGTGCCGTCCACTTTGATTTGTCGCTGAGTACATTGTGTTGTAAAAAGTCTCGTTCTCTGCCTCCAAACTGAGGATGGTAGATTAGAGTATCTGTGTCGTCAATCGTATCTACCAAACCGTCATATGCTGCAGCATCATCACCATAGAATTTAGACATCTCGTCAGCTTCGGGTGTACTGTTTATCGACGTACCGAGTGGACTTACTTCGTGTATTTTGTTTATGTACTCAGGACCGCCACCCATTCTGATGTAAATGGAGACAGCTCCAGATTTGTCAAATACAGGAACAAAACCAAATAAGCTAGTCTGAGAGAACTTTTCAGGTTTATCGTATTCTATATTTTCAAAATTGTTATCTAATCGTGTAGGCGAACCTACACTGTAAGGGGAGCGAGCAGCTTCCATAGACTTCAAGAAGTTCTCAATAACGTGTATTCCGTTGCTCATAGGTATAGTCCTTTGTACATCAGTTATGCGTGATGCTATATATATAATTTATGGAGTATACCTAAGGTGTGCTTGGGATTTCAAATTTTAATGCCGCCAAACAATTATTTTAGGATCAAACCACCCTTATGGTCAAACATTTTCCCTCGAATCACACCGCCTTGCCAACCGCATCGCATTGACATACCTGAAGATTGACCACCACCTCCTGCACCAGAACTTATAATCTCGTAATCATAATAATCACACTTCAAAACTCCGTCTACAGAGATAGTAGGTCGAAATAGACCGTCGTTCTCACTCTGAACCATTTCATCCCAATGCACCGTAATATCTTTACCGTTAGGCATGTTTTTACCCTTAACGTAAAGTGCTGAATAACAACGAGGACACAGTAGTTGTGCACCCACAATATCCACGTCGTACGTCGCAGGTTGATACATACCCTCTCTACCATTTGATACTTGATCAGTTCGGACTTCAGCCATATCTATATCTACAGTAAACTCCGTAGGTGCCGCATCTTGAGCTTTACCGTACACGAACATTGCTTCAGGTCTACCGAAGTCGTTAACAGCCATCTGCCCTTTTCGGTTCTGTTGTGATTTACCAACACTGTGCTTTTGAAATTGATTTTCAAACTTTGTAAAATCTGTCATTTTCTTTCCTTTTTTTGCCTAACAAGCAGAATACAGTTAATATAAGTACAAACTAAAGAGTTTGCAACTAGTAAAAGGTGATAACATGGACAAACAACAGTACATCAAAAGCGTAGATCGGCTATGTGAAAACTACGGTATCGGTGTAAACGATACTGCAGGAATGAATGGTCCGAACATCAGGCAATATGCAATAAACGCATACGACCTTATTGGAGAAAGAGTCGCTATCCATACAAATAGAAATGCTCACATTTGGAGCATAAAATCTACAGACTCAAAACACACACTATTAGCTTACGCTCTCGACTGTGCATTTTTGAAAGACGTGTGTTGGCTTCCACCTCAAACTGGAGCTGCACGATACACGTACCACAAAATGAAAGATGAAAAGAAAAAAGCAAGAACGGTGCAGGCTTTTGCAGAGGGTGTTCTTGTTGCAATTGATGATATGCCCATGATCGAGTTTAACGCTTACGCCACAACCGAAGTCAGATACAATCCTATGCGTGAAGAATGGCTTGGTGCATTTAGAGATACACGATACAAAAAACCTATCGCATCAAGCGAGTTTGGTAGTTTAACCTACACAGAGCCTCTAAGTGAGTGGCATAACTCAGGTAAGACCGCAGGTAGACGACCTACAGAATCTTTAGCCTATAATAATGTTCAGTGGATACCAACAGACTACGATGAACGCTACGTTCAAAATATTATTGAAAGTGACAAGTCCAAAGTTCAAAGAATGAAGCCTTACGTATCCCCAAACTGTAAGTCATACCGAAGACGCTAAAGAGTTCAGTAAGTCATGAAGCATTTCAGATTTCTCAGACTCATCTAGAAACTCAAGAAGCTCTTCTCGATCTTGGAGAATGGCATCGACATTCAAAACAGAGTCGTCTGCGTCATAGTAATAAAAGTCATCCGACATCAGATAGAATGAAATGCCGTACTTCCCAATCTCAGCTTCACACGACTCTATATAGTCTGCATGGATAAGGCTGTATTGACATTTCGAAATGATCCAATCCGCAAATGCTTTGGGATGGTTTTCCAACAATTGATCTTCATAGCTTTTCATTAACTCAGCTTCAATTTTCATTTGATATAAGTTCACCTTCAAGGATGTAACCTTTCCAACCACATCTTTGGATTGTAGGTTTTCCTTTTTCATTCAGCTCTGCAAGACGCAAAGAGCGATTACCTAGTTTCGTAACCGAAGTTTTCTTCCACCTTGCAGGACATTTCAATTCATGTTTCAGTGTTTTCGTATCAAAGTCAAACTCTGATGTCGCCAAGCTTAATGGATAACTGCACTGAGGGCAAGGCATAATCATATGCGTAGCAATCTTTACACCCTCGGGAGATTCCCACACATACACATCACATTTAGTATCGTCATCGAGTCTAATGACTTCTATATTCTTATCTGAAGTAGGAAATAATGATTTCATCTCATCCTATATTCTATTGTGATTTTCGGGAGTAACGTCACCTAATATTTGATATCCATGTAAAATAAGCTTAACGACACCCTGCACAGGAACTCTAATGTCAGGCTTTGCTGTCACTATGATACGCTCACTTCGATCCACATAGCAGTCCCCATTAAAATACAATGGATTATCAAGTGTATAAATAAAGCCTGCAGGAATTGCCTTGTCTGCCCATTTCAATGCAATGGAGTCTATCTCAAAAGTAAAACTGAACTCAGGAATCTCATACATACACTGATCATTCAACCTAGTGAAGTCTATCGCAGCAGGACTTGTAGCAGCCACGGTTGCTACATTTTTCAGATTACCGTCTCCAAACAAAGGATAGGTTGAGCATGATGTAAGACGACCCTCTGGGGAAAACCCCGGATCCATAAACTGCCCAAATAAATAGTTATCCTTATTTGGGTCGGTGTATTGATAATAAGCTTGCATTGAATGCAGCACAAAGGCTCCCTCAGAACTGATTTCAAAAGCTCTAGATTTTGACTGCGTATCACTCTTCTCAAACTCGATGTCCAAGGAATACCATTTAGGTGTACGTACGCCTCGAATACTTTCAATGTTCACATTTGGGTTCACGGATGCTTTTGATTCTTCAAGGTTTTGAAGTATTCTGCCTTGCAACTGATCGGACTGCTTTTCGCAAGCGAATCCGTCTTTCTTAATCTCCGAAATTATATTCGTTAGTTTGTCGATCTTCGAAACTTCCATTACTTAAACTCCTTTAATACCCAAAAACATCACTCAAAATAACGTCCGTGTCTATTTCATATCCAAAAAACACAAACTTTACAATCCCATCGAGATTGATTGAGCTTACGCCAGAGGGTCTATCCGTAGGATGTGCAGTAACTTCTATCCTATCATACCCATCAAAAAATCCACTATGTGATAAAAATAAGGGGTTTCCTGTAGCTGAGTAGAATGCAGCTGCAGGTACTTTAGAATCAGTCCATCGCCTACCGGAGTTTGCGTTCCTAATCTCAAAATCGAAGTCGGGGTATGACCACCCTACAAAACGTCGATTATTGCCGAATGGGTCAAAAGGGTTATTTAATTCTGAAAATAAGTACTTTAGGTAAGGTGGTGTTTCCGGACTTATTGTAGCTGCCTCAGAATTATTTAGTAGTGTGTAAGCATACTGTATCGTAGAAAGCGTTGCAAAGTATGCAGTAGTTGGGTAACTTCGACCATTCGCAGGTAAGTCTACATCGTTATATACAGAAATAGGGTGAATGCCTGTATTAAAATAAGACGGGTAATGTGTCACATCTGTGTCTGTAATTAAATAAAGAGCTTGCATCTGAGTACAGATAAAAGGTCTGCCCGCAACTTCTACGCTTCCTGACTTCGGTTCAGTGTCCCCATTACTGAACGGTATGTCTACCACATACCATTTAGGGTAGCGTCTACCTTTGACCTGCTGTAAGTCTTTTAGTAAGGGCTTACCTGACATAGCCAATAGCTGATTTGATTTATCTTCCAAGTCTGAAAGGTCAGAAATTTTACGGTCATTGAACGCTACATATTCTGCTTTCAACTTAACAAGATTCGCTGTCAAGTCCGAAATATGTTTCTCGATATTAGAGTCCATACAACTTCCTCGCTTTCTGAATAACTTTCGTTGGTGCTAAAAAACCTTTACACACAATATGAATTGCGTCCGGACGTTCGTCTATGGCTACCGCAGTACCATATGTTGATGTATATAAAGCACCTACTTCTTGAAACTCAGGAATAATCGCAAAGACTTTATGCTGCCCAAAGTATAGACAATTTGTGCGTTGCGTTATGAACCCTGACCCTGTAGCACCGTTCGAAGGCGGATACCAAGGTAGTGTATTGGGTACTGTCCAATTTTGGTCATTGTATAAACCCGATGCGTCTGCGATTGGGTTTTGATTGATTGTTATTTGCAAAGGAGCTGCACCTGATATACCTGCTGTAGTGGGTAAAGCTGTATATGCTGTGTTGGTGTCAATTACAGGTGGGACAGGAACATTTGCTGTCAACCATGTTTGTGCAATATACGTCAAAATCAAACTTTGACTTTCAGGAACATCAAAGAGGTTGAATTCCGTTGTGAATGCCTCTGCTGTAGGACCACTTAAAGGAAAATTATTTGTCAATGCAGGATCTGGCAACCATAATCTGTTTCTTACAAAAGGCACAAGAGAGGCAGGCGGAAGATCTGTAAAAAATGAGTCAACGCCCACAGCAAGTACAGCTTCAGACCCTGTACCTACACTGTACTCTGTAGAAAAGTCTCCATTTTCTATAGGCTGTGGACGTGTCGAACGAGCCGAGTGTCTTGCGTTTCTAGGATTTTGACTCATGCTAATATCCTAACATCTTAGATACGTTCACATCGCCCGCAATTTGGAAACCGTGGAACACCATGCGAACTCTACCTGTCAAAGGCACAGGGCAGTTTGGATTTGCGTGAACAATGAGTCTATCCGTTCTTTCCGCATACCCCTCAATTCCTAAGTACAAAGGCTCTTTGACACCATAAAAAGCTGCAGCAGGTACTGTCTTATCTTGCGTCCAAAAAACACCACTACCGCCTACTTCAATTCTGAAACTGAACTCAGGGAAATCTCGTACGGGTCCTATTTGCGTTTCCGACAACGGCGAAGTACCTGTAGGGGCGTACTGAGCAAGGTTTACAATGTTAGTCCCTATAAGGGATGTTGCTGTACAGGGAATGTACCTACCGAAAGCTAAGGGACTCAATCCCGGACTAGCGGATGCTCCTGTCTCGTCTTGATAGTGCAATGGGTCATCATCTAGAACTAAAAAGTAGGGTTGTATCTGTGTACATATAAACGGACCTTCTGCTGTAATTTGAACTGAATCAAATTTAGGTGCAGTTGCCCCAAAATCAAAATCTATATCTACAATGTACCATTTTGGTGTTTTTCTACCCGGAATGTCGGAGATTGTTTTTACCTTCTTTGACTGAGCTTCTAAGTCTTGAATTTTGCTTTCTAATACGGCAAGGTTCTGACTATGCTTAGAGTTCTTTTTATTTAGAATCTTTTGAAGATGCTCGACTTCTTTTTCTAAGTCACGAGCCGTGGATTTTAGGTTCTCAAGTTCAATTTCTGAATATTTCATTTCAGCATCTCCTCATCTTATACTTGTCTATGCTTTAGAGTCACATCACTGCCAATGTGGTATCCGTGGAATACAAATCTCACAACACCATCCAATGATATTGGGGATGCAGGATATACATAAAGTTTGATTTTGTCTACATTCTCAACGATACCCTCCATACCTAAATAAAGAGGTATGTCTACGCCATAGAAAGCCGCAGCGGGTATTTTCGGACTCGCCCAAAACCTACCTGAGCCTTCAACTTCTATCCGATAAAATAATTCGGGATAGTATTCCCCATTGCCGAAAGAGGCGTTTAATCTGCCAAATGTAAATCCCGGACCCTTACCTATAGCTTTCAGTTGTTCCATGTATGGTTTGAAACTACTTGAAGGTAAATGTCTGCCCGACGCATTAGCTGTGTTTCCGGGTAGATTCCTTACATAATTATCACTGTCTTTGTCTGTAACTTCATAATAGCTTTGCATCTGTGTACAAACAAACGCATTTCGTGCACTCATATTGATTTCAACAGATCGAACATCAATGTCTCCACTTTCAAATGCAACGTCCGCTGTGTACCAATGAGGTTGCCTAATTCCGGGAAGGTTATTTACATTTGTCGCATCTGTTTGCCAATAATCTTGCTTACTGTACAATAATTGTAAGTGCTGTAATTTTGCATAGGTATCTTTAGACTCTGCAGAAAGCTCTACCCGCAATCTAGAAATCTCCGAACGGATGTCTTCCATATCCTTATTTAAATTTCCCATACTACTAAACTCCTAATGCTTCAAGGTTAGCGTGCAGCCCAATGTGATAACCATGTAACACAAGTGTGTATACTCCTTGTAAGGGTACTCCTTGAGGTATGATTGGTTTTGCGAAACATACAATGCTGTCAGATGCTTGCACAATAGATGGTATTGCAAGGTATAGTGGGTTTTCTGTACCGTACAATGCCGCAGCAGGTATACTATCTAGCCCTGTCCAAAAATCATTGTTGTTTGCTGTTTGGATCCTAACATCAAATTCGGGATAAGAATAACCTTCCCACCAATTGTCGTTAGTTAAAAAATTTTCTTTAGAATATATATTTTTAATATATGCGTTAATACCCCAACTTGTGAACCGCTCAAAATAAGCTAATCTGTTCCTTAGACCAAAGTATGTACTTGGTGCGACTAACCGACCTGCAGCGTTCGTAACTCTAACGGTATCGCTTGGTGGAGGAGAATTTACGGCAAAATATTCATCGTATCTGTATGGGTAATGTAAAGGATCTGTATCTGTTATCCTAAAATACGACTGCATTTGCGTACATACAAAAGGACCTGAAGCACTAATTTGGACTTGCCCTGACTGCTCTTGTTTTTCCTCGTAGCCAAATGGCACCTCGATTTTGTACCATTTTGGTTGCCTAATGCCCGGAAGATCATCTAAACTTTCAATAAATGCCGACCAAGAGTCTAATCCATCTACACGATCAAACAATTTGTTTAGTCGTTTTTGGGTCTGAAGCTCTACGTCTTTATTTTGATCTACTAAAGATGACAACTCTTTGTTCAGATGCTCTATTTTAGATTTCAGTTCTTGCTCTGTCACCATCGCAATTACCCTCTCACAGAATGTTTTTTATTTGCGTTTTAGTATACCTTTTTGATAGTCGTTTTAGCAAATATTATTTAAGCACTCTACGAATCTCTAAAGGCGAAATTTCTAAGTCATATTCCATTAATGCAGAATTGCACACAACTTCTTCAATTGTAGCATCATCAAGCTCTGAGGTATATTCGCATAGCTCGGACATAGCTTTATCATAAAGGATTTCTGTTACCATTTCCAAATTGTAATGGAACTCACCATCCTCGCATTTCAAAAATGCATCTGCGATAATCTGATTGTCTTTTTTTAAAATAAGTATGCTGTTTGCCAAAATAAAATACCCCTAAAACGAAAAAAGGGCTGAATCCCGAAGGAAACAACCCTTTAATCTTACTAACTATCTAGCTACAATGCAACGCTTTTTACAGCGTTGGCACAGCAGTATCTTTCGATATCTTACTGTACGTCACGTGTGTTGTAACCATCAATGTAGGCACGAAGTAGTTTACCACCGGTATAAGCGTTGATACCTGCAGCTACGTCAACTCCCCATGAGAATTTCTTCTCAATCATAGCAATCGCTTGGCGTTTGGTGATTGCGATAGGAAGAGGAAGAACGTAGATGCTAGGTGCATCAGGCTCACCGTTAGTGATAAGAGGTTGAGCTGAGTCAGAGATGAAGCCCCAAGGACCGCCGCCTGCAGGAGTCATTGTAAGTGGACCTTCAAACTCAATCTTGGTGTCAACTTGGAACTGGAACACAGAAGTGCTTAATGTCCAAATTGAAAGCTCTGCAGTATTGGTAAGACCTGTTACTGCTGAGATGTCTCCACCGTAGAACATAACTTCGTGACGTACTGCGAAAGTAAGGAAAGTCTGATCGCTTAAAAGCTGACCGGGTCCTTGGAGGTTAGTACGAAGAAGGTTACCTGCTCTTGCGTCAGAGAAAAGGTTCTTCTGAGCCACAGCGTAGTTTGAAGTGTCGGTTGAGAGGGTTGTACCGTAGTTGATGAAATCTGTGTCATAAAAGAATTGAACTCGTTGTTCACGAAGACCGAGGACTTTAGCCATGGTGCTTCTCCTTGTTGTCTGTCCCTAATCTCAGATTAGGAGTTTGATAAAAAGTATGGCACTTGCCACATTTTGCAGTTTAGTTAAATTAGGTAACCTACTGCAAATTTTTTTCAAAGTTTTTTTCAAAACAATTACGCAGGTTTAGGTTACTAGAATATAAGTGCCGGTATACTCGCCATTTTTTACAACACTAAAAATAAAAAAAGGGTAATTCCAATTTCTCGAAATTACCCTTTTTTACATTTTCAAGATGGTCGCATTGACCACCAAGGCTCACCTAGCTAAAATCTTAACGACCGTAAGATGAGTTAAACGCCCCACGATTGAAAAGACCATGTGGTGACACGTCAACATTTGGAGCATGACCAATCTTCGCATAGTTCAAAGCACCCTGCGGTACACTGCGCTGACGAGCAGGTGTTACAGACATTAAACCATTGTCTCCCTCAACCTCAAGAGCGACTAACTCTTTTGATGGGTTGCTTCGACTTTGACCAAGACTAACACCAGCACCCATGTTTTCAACCATACGAGCGTCTGCAGGAGTCGAACGAATGATCGCAACATCTTGCAAATCACCAATACCCTCTAGCATTTTCTCTTGTGGTCCAAGTTGCTCAGAACGTGCAACTGCATTTTCAAGCTGAGTGAAACCTGCTTGTGAAGTCATTTGAGGAGCAGGCTGTAAAAGGCTTACTTGATCCTCTCCTGAATACACATCCATGTTATATCCGGGTTCTAAAATGAAACCGTCTACGGCAGGAGCAGCGTCAGAAGATTCGCCTGCACCTATCAAAGACTGCAGTGCTTCCGCACCCGCAGCAGCATTAGCTGCTGTATCCGTACCTGCAGGAAGAAGCATCATAGCACCCATCATTAACAGAGCAATATCATTCTTTGATGTCGAACATCCAAGAACGCCACACAATGAAGTCAAAGCACTCGCCATAAGTGCGTCGCTGTTGTCTTTTACTTGCTGTGAAGGTTGGTCGCAAGTCACAACATCACCCGAACAAGTACAACTGTCAATAGACTCACAAAGCATATTGAGTGCAATCATGATTGAGGATACTTGAGCTAATGCAACTTTATCATCCTTAATGGCTGATCGAGCTACACTTCTCGCACCTTCACAACTAAATGTGAACACACCTTTACCGTCTTCGGTTGAACCTAGTTTCACATTCAAGCCACTCTGCCAAAGCTGAGTAACGATGTACGGAAGTGCAGATGCTGAGTTTGTGCAGATCAGACTACATACATACTCAGCAAGGCTTCCCTTATGGTCTTCACAATTTGCAGGTGTAAGTCCTGAAACACCCATGGTTGTATCACCGAGGAGGTGAGCCAAACCACTTGTAGGAGCTTGAAGAGCCTTAGCCGCAATGTTGTCACTGAAGCGAAGTGCAGGTACGTGCTTCATCAAGTAGCGAAGAGCTAAATGACCTGCAGCACCGCCTGCAAGTGAGTAACCAAGATCCTTTTGACCCTTACCGTGAGCAAGGTATGCACCTGTGCCGATAACAGCAAGTGAAGGAGCGAGGTCCGCCACATGACTCATTACAGAACCATGCTTTGGTTGAACGAAACGATTAGTCAATGCTGAAAGAGCGTGAGTACCTACAAGTGAGCCTGTCGCTACTCCAGCAATTTGAAGACCACTCAAATCGCCCATTGGGTTTTGACGAACTACCATACCTGTATACTCCGCTTGTAAACGAACACCTTCAAGAACATCGCAGAACAACTGTGCTGACTGTAGGACAGCATCACGAGTCGATCTACGAACATTTGCGTTAGTACGAGCTGAAGCTGCAAATTTACGATCTACAAAATCAACAAGAACTTGCTCAATCGTACGACCGTCTGCTGAACGAGAACTCAAACTTGGAATACGTCCATCCGCAATTTGCTCAAAGCGAGCCTCTGTGATGTTCCATTTGACTGAGTCTAAATTCAGTGCTGCGTTGGCAACCTCGATAGGACTGCCTTGCTTATCCTCGGTGACACCCAAAATCTGAGTATACATCTCGTTGATCGCAGCGTTGAAAATAGTCGTGTCAATACCATTGTTGTTGGTTGTGTTACTAAAACGAAGTTGAGCAGCGTCAATTTGGTTCGTAACAAGAGTTTTGAACGGACCTGTCACTTTCGGCTCTGCACGCACAACTTGATCAATGCCGTCAACTCCCAAACTAATACCAACACCAAGCTCGTCAATTGCGTCCAAAAGCGAGCAAATCGCTAAAGACACGTTGTTACGAACAGCCGCAAGGGTTGGCTTTTTAGTCTCGACACTGTTCACGTTAGCAGGTCTGATCGCACCTTGAGCATCTAAAAATGCAATGTCTTGCTGTGCAAAACCACTACCAATCGTAGTGTATGCGGAAGGCATTGCTGTTAAGATGCTCTCAATATTAGCTATCACTGCTTGATCTGTGTTGGTTTGATAAATCGTTTGGGCAGATTTTGTTAAACTCGGAGTACCAATACCATCGTAAGCACCAATAAGATCAAAAATGTCGGCAATGTCCAACTCAATAGCATCTTGCGACAGATCTTTTACTTTATGCGAACCTACTCGTTTAGCAATCGTACGGAATGCGTCTGAGAAGATGCGAGCCTCACTTTTTGCAATACCTGTGAGATTCATTGCAGACGCTGCGTTGTTTAATGCTGTTTGAGCAGCTTTCAACGAAGCCTCCACATCACCTACACGGATACCTGTACCCATGTCAATCTCAGACGTTACTGCTGCACGATAGTAGTTGTATGTCGCAACTACATCTTTGCTTGGATTAGACGCAAACGCTTTAACAACAGCTCTCTCGGCACCTGATATCACACCTAATCTCGTTGCTAATCTTTTAGAACCCGCAATCGCTTGCTTTCCTACGGCTGAAATTGCTCCCGGAAGAAGTACATCTTCACTAGGACGCTTCTTTGCAATGTATCGACTCACAGCAAGCTGTGCATTGGTGTTCGCAATGTACTTAATCATGTCACCACGAGCTTCAATCTTTGAAAGATTAATAGCTTGCATTGCCTCGACATAGCTACGGTTGATTGGTGCAAGGTAGTTGAAAACTCGACTTCTAAACAAGCTTGAGCCGTTGTTCAAAGACTTCAAAGCTTCAGTCACTTTACTTGTTGCACGTAGCTTATTCATATACAAATCGTAACCACCCTTTAGCTCTGACGACTGAGCAGCCGTCATACGAGCCGCAGCTTGGGCGATGATGTGAATAATCACTTCTGTACAGATGTCTACATAATCACGAAGTGCTGCACCTGAACCAAGCATTGCTTCAAGTTCTGCACGTGTGTCGTTATGTAGCTCCATAAGACTCATGTTTACACCAAAGGCTCTACCAAGATTCTTTGCACCAAACCGAGTAAGGTTGGTCTGATACTGAGCGTCACCTTGAGCTTTGGTAACACCTACATACTTGGCAGGAACCTTGGTTTTGACTACCTGCTTACCCTTAAGGTGAGCATCTAAGTCACGAGACAATTGCGAGAGAGTAGCGAGGTCTTGACTCCGCTCCTGCTCTAGCTGTCTCAAATATTTATTACTAACTGTCATAACTTTCCTCCGAAGTTTTCAAGTTGCTATCAAATCTCAAGGTTTTCAATCAGATTAAATCTTTACACCAAACTCTTGGAAGCTTGCTGCGTTACTGACTGAAGGGAAGAGACTGCTGAATGCAACTCGTGAGAAAACTCCGCCTGCGTATGGGAATGAAGCACCCTTTGGTACTTCAGGTGCACGACCTAGACGGAGGTGATTTGTAAGAGCAGGGTTTTGAGGATGATCCCAAGTGTTCGCAAGAACAAGGATAGCACCGTTCGCAACTCGGCTAGGTCCTACAATAGAACCAAAGTTCGCTTCAACTACTTGACGAGCAACGTCAGGAGTTGCACGAATGATACGAAGTTGATGACCATTTGCATAAACCTCAGTTAGACCCTCAGCATCCATGTCCTCTTGGCTAAGAGGCTCATAGATGTCCATATCCTCACGAAGAGTTGCAAGGTCAGCGTTCATGTCGTAAGTACCTGCAGGAATAGAGCTTCCACGGTTAGGTACCATTTGAGTATTTGCACCAACGCTTGAGATTTGGTTAGCTGCAGCTACACGACCCGGAGCAATTGGGTTGGTACGCATAACTTGAGGTTGAGCGTACTCCATACCTGCGACAGAGCCGTCAGCGTATTCATAAATACCGTTCATGGCAGTAGGGTCTTGCACATAAGTACCCATGTCTGTAGCCATAAGGTCTTGGCGCATAGTGCCGCCTAGTTGAGAAGCTGATGGGACAGTTACGAAACGACCCATGTTATGATGATTACCGAAAAGTCTTTGGTTAGACATATCGAGTCCCCCTAGAGATGATGATGATTGATTGTCAAGTAAAAATTGACCTGTGTGTTCAGGATCTTGAATAAAACGGCCCGCTGAAGGAGCATCTGCAAAAGTTAGACGATCGCCTCCTGCTTCAGCCACGTGCTTTAGTCCAAGGAATTTACCCATCTTTGTAAGAAGGGTTCGAGAAATAAGTGAAGTTACAGAACCTGCTAAAAGACCACCACAAAGTGCTACATAGTTGTCAGGCACTTCAGACTTTTTAACAAACTTCTTATAAAGACCGTAACCGCCTACAAGACTTGCTGCGATTACAGGAATACCCTCTTGAGCAATATAGTTTAGTTTCTTGTCTGAAACGTCACTAGGTTTTACGTCAAGAAGCATACCTGCTCCAAGAAGAGAACTTACATAGTTAGATAGGTAAAGACTTGAAGCAAAAGCTCCTAGACCAATTCCGCCAATCTTAACCTTGTCCATACCTGAACGAGGGTTGCTATGAGCGTGCATTCTCATCGCCAATGCGCTTGACATAGGTGCAGGATTTGAAATTGCACGAACCGTATGCTTGCGAACCTGCTTTGGGTTCATGCGTGCACGTGAAATGTCTTTCTTAGAAACACCACGGATTTTACCACCGTCAATTGCTCCTGCCCATGCATTGATTGCATGTTGGAAGTCTTTGCGAGTGGGTTTTCCGTCAACTACTTTATAGACTGTTCGCAAGTTCAGAGAAACAGGAGTGTTTTTCTTAGCTTTCAACTTCGTCAACTTAAGTGCACGAAGTCCGCCTTTTTTAGCTGCCTTATACTCTTTAGAGCTTTTATTAGCTTTTAATCGAACTTCTTTGCCGTTAAGTGTAACAGTGTAAGTATATGCACCGTAGGTTTTTAGAACTCGTGCTGCACTTTTACTCATGCCACGCTTTACTCTCTTCGCTCTTGCTCTGCTTGAACTAGAAGATTTACGAGTTGACTTTTTACGTGGATTTGAAACAGCTTCAGCACGAATCAGACCTAGAGGATTCTTACGTGTGTTACCTTTAGTCGCTTTACCGTATGCTGAAAGTGCAGCTCTTGCAGATGCTTGAGCGTCACTTTTTGCCTTACGACGAGTTTTAGCATAAGCCTTCTTAAACTCACGAACGAACACACCCTTCAATGAAGAAGTACGTAGTTTCTTATACAATGAACTCTTACGAGCCATTGACTCTAAAGAAGCACTTCGCTTTGAACTACTCTTACGTGTTGTTTTCTTTTTAGAACTCTTACGTGTTGACCTCTTCTTACGAGGGTTAGATATTGCAGCTCTTGCTACGCTACCAACACAACTTGCAGGATTTTTGCGAGTAGAAGAAGAACGTACTTTGGAGTATGCGGTAAGAGCTGCTCTTGCTCCAGCTTGAGCATCACTTACACCACGTTTACGAGCATTGATCTTGTATGCTTTGTTAAATTCCGTAACAAACTTCTTTTTCTTTGCAGAACTGCGAAGTTTCTTATAGAAAGCACTACTTGTCGCCGAAATCTTCTTCGAAGAACTTCTTTTTGCTGTCGACTTCTTTTTAGAACTGCTCTTACGAGTCGATTTCTTTTTACGAGGGTTAGAAATCGCAGTAGACTTTGCGGCTTTTGCAATTGCAACCAAAGCACTTGACGGGTTTTTACGAGCAGAGCTTCTGTTGGAAGCTGCCTTTTTGCCCGCAACAGTTGCTGAACGCTGAGCAGACGCAACACTTTTACCTGATCGTTTAGCTTTTTTAAACGCTGCGTTAAATGCTTTTGTAAAACGAGACTTTGTACTGCGTGCACGTAGTGCTTTATACGCAGCCGTTGTATTCGCTACACCACTCTTTGATTTAACCGCCTTTTTCGCAGTTGACTTACGAGCAGTTGACTTACGAGCAGTTGACTTACGAGCAGTTGACTTACGAGCAGTTGACTTACGAGCAGTTGACTTTCGTGTAGAAGATTTTCCTCTGCGAGTCGAAACTAATGCAGAATCTATATCTTTCTTCATCGCTTGAAGTAATTTTCTTTGTCGCTCAACAATTCGCTTGTTAATTGTGCTAGGATCTTTCTTAGCGTTTATAACGGCAGTCTCATACCTAGATGTACGTTTATCTATGTCTTTCATCAGAGCATTGCGGTCAAGTAAGTCACCGTTTCTGCGAGCATTGTGCTGAGCAAGCACTTGCTTCAATGTAGGCTTTTTACTGCTAGATCTAGCAACGCCATTTGATCGTGAGGGTCTTCTTCGAGAAGGGTTTTTCTTTGCACTCTTCTTGGCAAGGGCTTCTCGAAGAGACATTCCATTAGAACGTCTTCTAGGATTAACCTTCGCTTTAGAAGAGGATGTACGGATACGTCTTAGCATACCTGCACTCCTTTTACTAGAGGGAAGTGGGTTAGGACGAGCTATCGCCAGCATAGATGTCATATTTCACCATGTAGTGGACTCTATGTGGCCTCTAGCTTATCTGAATTTGTTGGGTTCTATGACCTCAATGTTGCTTATAGCCTACTTAGGATAGTGTGCTTTCTTAGGTAAGTCAAATTTATTTTCAGGTTTAACTTCAATTATGTTGTGAGTTTTACATCTTCCGCACACAACAGAAATGACACTTCCTGTAGAAGCTGTACAGATTAACATATTACAAGACGCACATCTCACAGGGGTCAAACCTACCTGTGCTACCTTCTTCGCTGTCGTTATCAATCTATGATTCCTCTCCAATTGACCTTAGTGTGTTTTGACGACCAAATGTAGATTTCACCATCATCGATGACATGACCTCTGCCATCCATAGGTAATGCCATCAAGGTATTCATATCATCCCAAACAAAAAGTTTATAATGTTCAAATGAAATTTCGGCTTCTAGTTTACCTGAAGTCAAAACTACTTTTTCTAAGTCTCCAAGTTCGACTAGTTTTGAAGGGAGTGGTCCTTTTGGAAAAAGCCCTTTCTTTTTCAACTTAGGAAGTAACTTTTCTCTTTTACAGGCATCCATTAGCTCTAAAAGTGTAGGGGCATTAACACCTACGCTGCTTGGGATGACGTACAGATAAGATTCGGGTCTTTGATCATGATAAAATCGCTTCTTAAAGCCCTGTGCACCTTCGCCTTTAGGGTCTTTCGGATCACGCTTATCGCTTACGTAGAATATCGTATTTGATCTACCTAAACATTGAGCATGGTTTAAATCTGAAACGTCAATTGGTAACATAGACTTTCTTTTACCATTAACTCGCCTACCGTGAAAACCTCTTAATAGGTTTTCAGGTGTTGGTGGATCTTCAGACAAATCGTGACTTGATGGATTGAATCTACTCATAGGTTACACTTTCTTTCTAACTATTTTTTGACGAACAGCCTCTTGACCAATCGTTAAACCTACAGTAACTCCAGCACCCCATGCAAATAAAATGTCTTTAATTGCAAGATTCGAGTTTTTCATAGATTCAAACCTTTTGTAAAGTAAGTAACCTGCACCTATTGAAGATACGAGTGGAATGACTTTTTTCCACACAGTCCCATCGCTTGGCTGAGTTATAATTGTTTCGACATATTCGGTATCTGTCTTTTTCTCTAATCCTGCATTCTGAGTAGGCTCTCCCAAGTTTACGGAGTTTTCTCTAATGCTGCCTAAAGAAGATGCATTTGAGTTTCGTAAAAGCTCTACAACTTTCACTTCTTGCGGTGTACCCTCAGAAAGAACTTTATCTAGATCGATTCTATTTCTAGGCTCCCTATCTCGCTTTGCAAATAACTCACCTACGCAAAAGTCACCGACTCCTGCAAAAAAGCAATCTTTTGGAAGTTTAGGCAGTATATCGTCAAACGGAAGTACATCATCCGACGCACCCGAGGATGTATCTTTAGCTGCAATACCTCTCGACGGACTCCACCCTCCTGCGTCTAATCGCTCAGACTCTATGATAAAGTATGCATATTTCAAGGATGGCCAATCCCACACGGAAGCTATCATGGGTCCACCTCTTCAAATTCTGCGTCAATAAAGTCTGCTTCAACATATTCCTCATCATCTTTGGATGACTTTGCATTCTTTCTTTGATCTTGGGAAGGTGGTTGAGAGTCTGTAGTATTTTGGTTTACATCAAAAATATGTTGCGGATTGTTCACAAACTGATGCACATTTGCCGCAATTGTAAGCACTTGCCCCATTGGTCCTAGTTTCTGAGCTACTTGTGTACGCTGAGTCGGCTCTAGACTACACCAATTTGTCCAAAGTTTGGAAATTACACCTGATTGCGTTTGCTTTTGAGCTGCCATAGTCCAATCCCTACTGCGTCAATGACGTTATGATCTTTAGGTTTGTCTACACTTTTATACTCTTTTTCCTCAAGTTTTGCAATTATTCTCTTGAACATTATATTTTTAGGGGTAGTCCCTTTCCAACTTCTAGGTTCTACCCAAATGACATTAAAGCCTGCAGCTTGTAAAATAGAAGTATACGCTCCACACGCTGTTGCTAACTTGATAATCGAGTCGTTGTTTGGTGTATCCCTGTGTATTTTGGGAATCTCGATAATTGCACAACGCTCTATCCACTCGTAGTTGTCGAGCAAGTAAGCAATGTCAAGAAACGAGGGAGGTTGACCACTCCATGCTTCCCATTGATCTTTTGCTGTTGAGGAAAGACCTGCGTGAATTAAATCTGCAGACTCCCCAAAAACAGCAAATCCAAAGTATCTAAAACCCGGATCTATACTAAGAAGGGTTGCTCTCTTTTTCTGTATTTTCTGAGTTTGCTCTTGAGATTGCATCAAATGCGATGACATTTCCTGCCTCCGTTAAAATACGGTACATTAGTGATGCTTGATCTATACCCGAAGGACGCAAACCTGTAAACCCAATATTCACGACTCGACCATCTTTTATACAAGCGAACAGTGCTGAGTCATAGTCGTTTGGGTCTTTTACTTCTTTAATTAGGGTTTTCAAACTAGGCATTATGTATCCTCCACAATAACTTCTGCGTCTAGAACTTCAACATCCTCATCCTCATCAGAGACAGCTTCACTCTCAAACGTATCTTCTTCCAAGATGTCGCTAGATGGCTCAATACTACCATCTACGCTTTCTGAATCTTCGTCAAAATCTTCGGAAGCGACACCGTCGGTGTCCTCATACTCACCATCTTCATCTTCATCTTCATCTTCATCTTCATCAGAGATTTCAAACGACATCCATGTAGCGAGCAAGTCTTGAATTTCACCAAGTGCCACACCTAAGCTAGAATCCGAATCAACATCTTGAGGCAATTCTTCGAGGACAGTACTGAAATGATCAGCAATACTCGTTAGAATTTCACCTGTAAATGTTTTCTCATTCATCAAGTAAGCAAGGTTTGTTCGGTCTGCAGTCTGCAGAATGTACTGGCGATTTGCTTCAATTTCGCCAACAACGCTTTCAAGGATTGGTACGATGTAGTCGCTGATTGCTTGGTTAGAACTCAAGTTTTCGGCATCTTCATCCATTAATTGGATAAGTTTTCCTAATTCCATTAGGGACTCTGACATTGATAAATTTAAATCGCTCATTCGTTATTTAGTCCTTTTTTACAAATCGAGAACACTCTCGAACACTTCTCTCAGCTAAAGATATGAGAGAATCTTTAAACACACAGAATCGCTCTGTCAACACATAATCCGATCCATCGGATCGGGTATTTTTAAACTGTCCTGCAACAGACATTTTCCAACACATAGTGCATCTGTCACACAATACGGCATTGTCTCCTGATGCGGCTCCGACTACGGGAGGGTCTAGTGGATCGATGAAAGGGGACACATCTTCAATCCTCAAAGGGGATGCAATCGGAGGGGCAGTTTGCTCTGTAGGTACCCATGCAGGTTGTGGGGGTTTTGGTTGACTCATATCGGTTACCGTTTCATCCCATCGACAATTGATTTCATAAATGTTCTAGCTTTTGGAGTGCGTAAACTTGAATGAAATCCACTCATAATCGATACAAGCTCTTCAAAATCCCTGTTAAGTACGGTATCGATGTCATCTTTAGAGAACATCCCCATCATACTTGCCATCTTCAATTCGTTTACTACAGAACCTGCCTTTTTCTTTTCGGAAAGAGACTTGTCCACATAATCTGCAAGTTGTTTAAACGCATCTTGGTCTGATGTTGCCATAGCGTCGGACTCCTTTTGTGTAAAATTATCAGTATCTTCTTCTGTTTCTTGAGGTGATAGGGCTTCAACTGCTTGGGACTCTGTAGGCTGCTCTAGAATTTCGCCTTGATCAGGCGCAACTTGCAATCCTGAATTAGCCTCTACCATTTGTTGCTGCCTAGCAAGTTCCATTCTCTGAGCCATAGTTACCCGATCTTGCTCTTCAGCAAGAGACTGCTCTCGCTCATTTCGTCTTCTTAGTAACATTTCTCTACGTTCACGTAAAGCATTCTCTCGATCAATTGCTGCATTTTGCTCATACTCTAATTGTCTCTGCTGAGCTATCATCTGCTCTTTAGACTTCAGAGACTCTTGAGCCTGCATTTGAGCTTGTAATCGTAGTGCCTCTTGAGCGTCTACCTGTTGCTGCTGTTGAGTTACAGCTTGTTGTGCTACTTGGGTTGCTGCATCTACTCTTTGGAGTATTGGACCTATAAACTGAGGACCGTAATGTAGAATCTTACCTAAAAAGTCTTTTGGCTTCTCTTCTTCGGACTCTCCCTCGTCGACACTAGATAGTTCTTTGTCTGCAGAATCTGTGAAACCATGAGACTTTAGTCGCTCTTTGATGGCATTCAACTTCTCAAGCTGTTCGAATGGATCATTGGACTCTGGCAAGACACTACTTGCAAGGTCTTCTTGGTCTTTTCTAGCACGCTCCAAATCTTTCTGAAGCTCTCGAACTTTCGATTCAAGCTGCTTTTTATTCATTTCAGCAAGTGCTTCTCTTGATTGAGATGTGCTTTCAAGAATGAGTCTTTGGTTTTCTCTCTCTTTTTGTGCAGACTCTCGCTCTAAGCGAGAACGCTCAAGGGCAAGCTGTTCTCGATTTGTATGCTCACTCCTCAGACTTTCAAGTTGAGCTTCAAGACGTGTTATCTGCGACTCATATTGAGCTTGGATTTCTTTCTTTGTAACCCCCACTTGACTCTTAGCTTCGCTAGCTGCATTTTCTGAAATAAGTTGTGCTTCCCTTTGGGCAGCTTGCACTTTCAAGTCTGCAGTGGCTGAAACTGTCTCAATTCTCGTGTCGTAAGCCGTCTTCATCGCTTCAAGCTTAGAGGTGTAGCGATCTTCAAACTCTTCTTTCATCCTTTGGCGTTCTTCGAGCAAGTCCTGCTTTGCACTTGTCTCCAACGTAAGAATACGACCATTCAATGCTCGTTCTCTATCGCTGAACTCTTGGCGGATTGTGTTTTCCCTCTCAATAAGTGCCATACGGCTTGTATGGTCCTTGTTGTTTAGGTTTGTTCTCAGCTCTTGCAAATCTTGTCGAAGTTGGACGATAAGCTCATTTTTTTCTCGAACTGCATTAGACAACTCATCCCTATGGCGTTCACGAGATTCACTGTTTTGAGTCTGAAGAACCGTAAGCTGTGTCTGATAGTGACGAAATGAATCGTCTTTAGCAGATTTCTCTTTTTCAAGGTATTCAGCCCTAAACCGTTCAATCTGCTGAGCATACTCAGTCCTTGTGCGATTGAGTTCATCCATCAGTTGAGTTTGCCGAGCTTCCGCACTTCTACGTAGATCATCTAGATGTGTACTATGCTCTCTAGAAAGAGATTGCACTGCGGAATCATGAGCAGACCGTAACGCTTCCAAATTCTCTCGGGAAGACGAGTCTCCTCTTGAGCTTGTCATAAACTGAAGCATCTCTTTGAAAGGTGCTGAACTGCTCTCAGCAGCTTGCCTACTTTCTTCCCGCACTCTCCGCATCTCATCTTTTTGTTGGCTTAAAAGTGTTTTGTACATTTCAGCCTGTTGCTGAGAAGTAGCTTGCATTTGGGTGTGTACATCTTTTTGTGCCTCTCTCAGAACACCCAAAGCATCATTGTCAGAACGCTTAGTGTCTTGTAGCACTTTATACAATGCCGAAGCATCTGCTAAAGGCTTATCTACATTTTGTGTAGGTGTTGGGCGAGGGCGAGAGGGCATTGACTCTACATTTTCTTCGTCATACTCATTATATCGGTCATCGTCTTGATCTCGACTGCGAAATCTCCCTAGACCCATTCTGCGTCTTAGCACATCAGAACTCCTTCTACTGCTGTTAGATAGGGAGCTGTGAGGAGGTAGTTGGTGTAATCTACCGTCACTCCCCATAAATGATTTAGGTAGCCCACTAATTTCTATATGTTTCACCTGTGTTTTACGAGAGCGTCCTGTACTGTCCCTTTGATAAGAATCAAGTTGGAAAGAACCACCACCCCACCGCTCAGCAAGCCAATGCTCGTCAATTGGCTCATACACTTCTTCAATGAAGCCTCCAATACTCATACCTTCCCATGTCTTAGGGTAAAGTCTGTGTAGTTTCAGGTATTCAACTCCGGGTGTGTAGTTAAACTGCTCACACCATGCAAACAAACCCTCATCTTCTTTAGGAGGTCTTCCAACGGCTCTTTTTTCGTTTGCAGATGACGTAAGCGTTGGTTTGGGTTTAGCTCTACCTAGCATATTAGGTACGTTCATTGTCAATGAGTCAAGGTCAATCCCCAAGTCATCCGCACTGATGTCGTCACCTAAATCGGTAGGGTCTTTAGAGTTTGATGTTTCCTCATTTTCGACAGTAGACTCTTCTGCAGTTTCAGACACATCAACCTCTGTTGATTCGTCCTCTGAACTCGCAGATTCTTCATCGTCTAAAAGCCGATCTTCAGTTTCGACTTCAGCCATGAAACCTCACTTTCTGAGTAAATAATAAATTCGTATATTGACAAATAAACACATCAGGCTTAATATGCAAGGGAAATCACTATTAATATAATATATATAGTTTGGAGCGTTCTGTATGTCAATCATAGGTGAAGACGGCTTCCCCATCCCGAAAGTCAAAAATGCAAAAGACCGATACACTGTTGTCTGTCCTATCTGTATGGGGGCAAACGCCAACATGAAAGTGGCTAGAAATGGGAATTGGATTATTCGATGCCCTACTTGCGTGTCGCAGCTGTACTTAAATGACAGTGTATCTATAAACCTCTTCAGAGGTCTGCAAAGGTTCCTCAATGATAACCCCGAACACCAAGTCGCTCACACTACAGGGTTAATACAGTATGCTCCCGATGAGGGCAATTGAGGGCGAGGGCGAGGGCTAGCAGCCCCCAAGTCTCAGGCGAGTCGACACCTACCTGTCGGTATTTGTGCGAAAATGTAAGACAAGCCCCCCGACTCACTGCATTCTGTTTGCTCGAATACACTGGAACTATTGTTAACTTAAACAGAATGGCAGTAGTAAGCCCTTGAAAATGCGCAGGAAAGTTTTTATTGTGGCTTAGAAAGTTATTTCTGTCGGTTCAGAACTCACAGAAAGTTGTTTCTAACTTACAATAAAAACTTTCTGCATATATTTTGGGGGTTTAGGTGGTGCGAATGAGCAGTATCAGTAGCACTTTTTTCAAAAAACAGCACCTCAAATAAGGGGTCTGTGAGGCTCTCTGACGAACGATAGGGTCAAACATAGGGTCTGACATGGGTTTGGGGGTAAAAGTACCACATAGCTTAAAATACGGCTTTTTCTTACCCACCCTTTTCTAAGCGGTTTTTGACTATATATATGCGAAGAATCTTACTGTTGCCTAGCGACAGTAGCCTATCTGAGTACCTAGCGTTGCCTAGCAACAGTAGCTCCAAAATAAATATACACTTATTTGCACATTTAGGGTTGACACGCTGGCGAGAACACTGTAGTTAAACCTCTAGTCGCAATGACTATTTCAACAACAAGGTGTGCATGAAGCCACCCCCCCCAAAATAGGAGTTTTACCTATGTTCGGTAATACCAAAAAGTTCGCTTCGCTAGAGGCTCGTTTGTCACAACTCGAAACCCTATCTTTTCAGCTTAAATCCGCTAAAGCGGTAATCGAGTTACAACAAACCACTATCACTCAGCTCATCACCTCTCAGATCGACTACAATAGGCTGTCGCTAGAGGTGGTCGAAAACCTCGATTACAGCCCCCTCACGGACGCTGTAGACGACTTCCTCGCTGACTATGATTTTGACTATGACGAGATTAGCTCAAACCTCGAAGACAGCGTTGCCGACCGAGTCGGTCGAGATGTTGATTGGAACAGTGTGATTGATGACCATACGAGTGCTATCGTAGGCGATGACTACTCAAAGTTGATCGACCTAATCACTGAGAAACTCGATGTGAGTGACGCTGTCGAAACTGCTGTTGATCGAGTCGTTAATAACGACCTAGATTTTGATAGTGCGATTAGCGATTGGCTCGAAAGCAATGGCGAGGAGCTGATCGCAAATAACCTCGATTCACGACAAGTGTTTGACGCACTGAGAACAGACCTTGACACTGATGAAACTGCGAGTCGAGACTTAGTCGAGACTCTGATGACAGCGTTCAACTCATACAACGATTGGCGAGTCGAAAATGGTGAGTCTCGTATCGAAATCGGCTCTTCATCTAGCCTCGATCTTGAGTCACTAGGCTCTCAGATTAAAGAGTTTATTTTGAATCACACTGTCACCTCTGAAGCTGACACTGTAGGCGACTACACACCCCTAGAATGGCAAGTTTTGATGGTTATTCGTAAAGCCGTTCTTGAGATTTTGGCATAAGGGGTACGGCAATGAAGTTTTTTGAGGTTATGGACAGCACTGAGAGCGTCAGCAATAACACTCTCACATATCGCAATACGATTGAAGTCGAGGGTGTTTCTCAAGACGCTGATTTGAGCAACGCTAAACGACTCCTAAACGCTGTGACATTGCAAGCGATTTACGCAGAGGCTGATCATGCGTTTCGCTACTCAACTCAGCTAAAAGAGTCTCTGATGATCTATGGGCAACCGAGTCTCGAAAATCAGCGTGAGCGTTTCACAGCGACTAGAGATAACGATCTAGTGATTGTCGCAGTTCGTGTCGCAATGGACGCTGTAGAGTAAGCCACCGACCGACCGACTACCGACTACCGACCGACTAAGGCTCGGCTCTCTGATGAGGGTCGAGCCTTTTTTGTATCTAGCGTCAGTACCCTACCCCCAGTTCAAATGTTAAAAATAGTTTATATTTTAGCCTGTGAGCCATGTTTATACGATTAGAGCTACATCGGTATAGGTAGATATGCTATCTGACGATCTAGGTATATTCTAGGCTCTCATTTGGCTATGTGGGGCTAGGCTATCTGATCATTCATATCTGGCCGATGGCGAGCTGCAATAGGAGTTGACTCGTAGGCTAGAACACTGTAGTTAAATCTCTAGTCGCAATGGCTACCTCAACAACGAAAGGTTACTATGAAAAAAAATAAAATAAAAAAGAATCCGCACGATGAACAGCGATACAATGCGAACTCTCGTAGGTATCACGCTCACCCCTCGAACGCCTCAGACTGCGAAACATATTCAACATTTAATAGGGGTAGACGATGCCCATGTGAGAATACTCGATCTGATTCCTAACACTGTTCGAAAATCGCACTACATAGAATAAATCAAAAGAGGCTGATCTCCAACAAGTGGGGGTCAGCCTCTTTTCGTTTAGGGAGCTGTCAGCACCAATAACCCAATCTAAACGTCAAAAAAGTGTATATGTATGCATATTGCCATATAAAGCACGTTTGTGGGTTTGGGGCTACATCTGTATACGTTGCTACGCTCTCTGCACATTTAGGGCTGTTCTACGCTCTGATTTGGCTATGTGGGGCTGGGCTAGCTAACCCACTATTTCTTTCTGTCCTCTGATGAGCTGTCTGATGAGCTAGCTCTCACACGAGGCACACGAGGCTACTGCTACTGCTACTGCTACTCAGATTTGTATTGACAATCGATTTTGAACAGTGTTAGTAATCAGATCGAGTCGTGTTTTGGCTCATTTCAACAACGAAAACGAGCGTTTATCGCAAAGAGACGCTGAGGAGATTACTAATGACTGTAAAAAAAGTCATGCCTAACAAGTTCACAAAATCTTGCTCTGTATGCAAAGCAAATGTGCCGACAAAATCGGGGTTTGCCGTACTTCAATCCACTTGGAGGACAGTATGTTCGAGCAGTGTCTGTATTGCCTCGCTCGGTGATGATGTTAAAACAGCGATTACAGCGTTATCTGACGCACCAAAAGAACGTGGCTACATCACTGAGAATGGCGAAGTCTACTTTCCATTTGACGCTACTAAAAAAGACCTCGTCAAATCACTCCCTAAATCTCGGTGGCTAAAAGCGAAAAAATGTTGGTCGGTCAGCACTGAACAGCGTCATCGAGCAGTTGTGATGGACGCTATCAAACGATGTGGTTTTGACTACCCAAACTCTTGGAACGATACTGCTGTCGAAATCAGCGACTCTCACGTTGTCGAAGCTCTTGATAGAGCTAAAGGTACTGCCTACGATTATCAGCTAAATGGCATTGAGTTTCTCGCTAACAATCCACGTTGCCTACTTGGTGATGATATGGGGCTTGGCAAGACCTTGCAATCGTTATTTGCACTACCCAAGTGTGCTAAAGCCATAGTCATTTGCCCTAACTCACTCAAACTGAACTGGGCTAGTGAGGTAGCCAAATGGCGGTCTGATTTAAGCACATTTGTCTGTGTCGGACGCAAGGGTAAAACAGCGTTTCGATTACCAAAAAAGTCTGAGGTGGTGATTATCAACTATGAGATACTTCCCACTTGGTTAGACACCGATAAAAGCTATGAAACGCTCTCTGATGTACAGTTGATCGTAGATGAAGCCCACTACACCAAAAATCATCGAGCGAAACGCTCACAGCGAGTTAAACGGCTCTCTGAGCTATGTCGAGGGTCGTGGGCAATGAGTGGGACTCCTCTGATGAACCGACCATTCGACCTTTGGGGGGTGTTGAGTACGTTTCAGCTAGAGCGTGAAGTTTTCGGTGGTTTCAAGGGTTTTCTGAGAGATATGAATGGCTCTAAGAATAAGTGGGGGGGCTATGATTTCGGCACTCCAAACGCAATCGTAGCTGAGAAAATGCGTAGAGTCATGCTGAGACGTAGAAAAGACGAGGTTTTGACTAGCCTACCCCCTAAGCGATTTAGTGACGTTATACTGCCGATTTCTGACGTTCTCAGACGACAAACAGATCAAGCGTTCAAGATCATCAGAGAGAATGCAGACGAGCTACCGCATTTTAGCGATTTCAGTGAGTTGCGAGCGTCATTAGCTGAGTCTCGCATTCCTCACCTAGTTGAGCTAGTTGAGTCGTATGAGGACTCAGATGAGCCTCTAGTCGTATTTTCAGATCATCGACAGCCTATCCTCACGTTGGGTGCTAGACAGGGTTGGGCTTGCATTCTCGGTGACACACCACAGCACGTTCGTCAAGAGGCTGTAGAAGCGTTTCAAAGAGGCGATCTGAATGGCATCGCACTCACTATTGGGGCAGGGTCAACAGGGCTTACGCTCACTAGAGCTAGTACAATGGTCTTCTGCGATCTTTCGTGGACTCCATCGAATAATGCCCAAGCCGAAGATCGAATCTGTCGTATCGGTCAAACTGCTGACTCACTACACTACGTCAGATTACTCTCTGATTGCGAAATGGATAAACACGTTGTACGTCTACTAGACCGTAAAAAACTAACGATAAATACGGCAATAGATGGACGTATTGAGATTACCGAAACTGAGGTAGCCCAAGCTCCTCAGATTATGATTGAAACTGAAGCTGAGCAGGCGCAACGTAAACTAGAGATGAACGAGCAAATAGCTCGACAAAAGCTCGCTGAAAACCCACTACGCTATAGTCCAATCGAACCAAAAGTCATTACTGCTGAGCGTCAACAGATTATTTGCACAGCTATGGAGTTGATGATCGGTTGGTGCGATGACGCTATCGAGCGTGATGGGAGTGGGTTCAGCAAATCTGACGTAGGATTAAAATACATCTATTTCAGTGGGGTTCTACATGACCTCGACAACCAAGACTATTTAGCGTACACTGACGAGCGTCTCAAACGCTATCACAGACAGCTTAGCAATATAGTTCCTCAGTTATTCGAAAGCTAAGCCACACTAAGCCACCAAGCCACCGAGCCACCGACAAGCTCGGCTCTCACAACGAGGGTCGAGCTTTTTTTGTATCTGCTGTCAGCACCGACAGCCCAGAACCAAAAGCTCAAATAAGCCTCAGATTAACGTCTAAGAGAAGATTATTGGTTTAGGGCTACATCGGTATAGGTTGATACGCTTGCTTTCGTTTAAGGGCTAATAAAGAGCCTTATTTGGCTATGTGGAGTTGGTCAGTGATACCTCATTTGCCATCTGGCCTCTCACATAGCAAGTCTAGGCACGTTCGTCATGTACGTCATGTACGTCATGTGCGTCATGTACGTCATGTACGTCATGTACGTCATGTATGTACCCAAACGACTCTCCCCCTCAGTTTACCTATATGTATGCACCCAAACGACTCTCGCCCCCCCCCCCCACACCCGCCTCCCCCCCCCCCCCCCCCCACCACCCCCCCCCCAGACACCCCACCACCACACCCACAGACAAAAAACAAAGCAAACAACAAACACACGACAACTAAACACAAATAAA
>Ga0181410_1000053_pt1 | contig 43002 bp, 17 predicted proteins | sample 33SPOviralmetaG_FD_130112 | JGI IMG/M metagenome (GOLD analysis project Ga0181410, IMG submission 130112) | Marine viral communities from the oligotrophic San Pedro Time Series (SPOT) site, San Pedro Channel, CA, USA - 33 SPOT_SRF_2012-06-20 | ecosystem: Environmental > Aquatic > Marine > Strait...
AGCAAGATGAAGTTGATGTATAAGCCTCCTGGTGGGGAATATATGTTAGTCACGGATTATCTGAACACAGTAGAGGAACGTTTAAGGAGGTTAGAGGATGGCACAGTTAGTAATACCGACAACAGTTGACACACAGTCTGTAGATGGTAATTGTACGTATCCTCCTAAGGCACTAGGAGGGACTCCAGTCGTCTCTCCGAATATTACGATAGGTGGACAGCAAGTACAGTTTTACACGTCTGCTACAGTCCCTGCTACGGTAGAGGGTATTAAGATCAATCCTCTCATTCCTGCTCCATGTATTCCAGGTGTGAGAGTCATTGTACCATCTAACAATACGACTGTATTTTTCAATGGTCAATTGCCAGCAGTGGCAGGAGATGAGGCAAAACTGGTTGGTACTAGCAGACCACTTATTGGTCCATACGGTCCAAGCACTGTCTTGATTGGCAGTTCATCATGAATATGGTATAATACAGAGGTAATTCAAGGATCATTATGGCAAGATCAAAAGTCGGACTGAACGGTCAGCAAACTATCGAAGCAATTCCCAAGAAATCCCGTCAGGGATATGGGAAGCACACGAAGTATGCTGCTACGAGCAGAAACAACAAAAAGAAGATGTATCGTGGACAAGGTAAGTGAGATAAGAAAATGGATTGAGCATGTCTCTAAGAAGCGTGAGGAACTGGGCGGTCATGCCATATGTCCTTACGCTTTTTCGGCGTCAGTACGTATAGAAGAACGTGCTCTGAACCGTGTGACTCTGATAGAAGGCGCGACAGAGGACATTATTATCTTTATTGTAGAAGATAATGTATCGTTAGCTTCTATGTTAGTAACAGTTAATGAACTTAACATGAAACATCCGGATTATGTGTTTCTGGATGATCACAAAGACGAACCAACACATATTATGGGTATTCAAAGTAATTTTGGTAAATATAACATGATTATGTGCCAACGTAATGATAAATTACTAGAGGCACGTGAAAAGTTACATAAGACCGATTATTATGACTACTGGCACCAAGAAATGTATCAAAGGATTATCAATGGCAAATTCCCCAACCGACAAGAGCAAAGAATTCGTAGAATCTGGAATGACACTCATCACTCAGCAAGCGAGTGACAAATGGATGAAGAAAGTTACTAAAACTAAAAAAGAGTTTGACAACCAGGCAGAATGGGCAGATGGTTTTGTTGGTAAGTAAGATAAATAGTCAATAAACCTGTCTTCATGCCTGAATTTCAAACATTCAAGGATTTCAACCTCAACTTTAAACCTCATCCTATAACTGAGGATCTACAAGTTGTAAAAGATAGTGCAGATATTAAGCAGTCAATTAAGAGTCTTTTATTAACCAAAAAGGGAGAAAGACTGTTTAATTCAGGACTGGGGACAGGTTTAAGTGATTTATTATTTGAACCACTAGATTTTGGTACAGCATCACTAATTCGTGATGAAATTACCGATACTATTTCAACATATGAGGGTAGAATTGATATTATTCAATTAAATGTTGATATCAATTTTGACGATAATGGTTATGACATTGGTCTAGAGTATGTAATTCGTGGTAGAAGTGATTTACAAACAAACATCGAATTTTTCTTAGAGAGTGCTAGGTAACCATGGCATCATACGTACAGGTATCGAATTTAGACTTCCAAGAAATCAAGACTGCTCTTAAAGAATATCTAAGAGCTCAGTCTGATTTCTCGTCGTATGATTTTGAAGGATCAGCGATGAGTGTTCTATTGGACACACTTGCTTACAATACTTATTACACAGCATTCAACACCAACATGGTGGTGAATGAGTTGTTCCTAGACTCAGCAACGCTTAGAGATAACGTAATTGCTCTTGCCAAGCAGTTAGGGTATAGACCAAAGTCAAAGGTTGCTCCAGAAGCACAGGTGACCTTTACAGCATCATATCCACAGACAGCACCGGAAGTTGCTGTATTACAACAGGGCACAGGATTCACAACGGTATTTAATGATACTCTTTATTCATATGTAACAATTGAAGACCAGACAGCAACAGTTTCAGGTGGTGTTGCTTATTTTGATAACGTTCCGATCTACGAAGGAACGTTAATTACTAGTACGTTTGTAGTTAATACTTCATTACCTTCCCAGAGGTTCATTATACAGAACCCAGGCGTTGATACGAGCACTGTGAGGGTCAAAGTGTATGAGAGTATCCAATCAACGTTCTACGACACTTATGACTATGCTGAGAACATTCTTGATGTCAATTCACAATCCAAAGCGTTTTTCCTAGATGAAGTGGAAGATGAGCGTTATGAATTGTTTTTTGGTGACGGTGTTTTAGGTAAGAAACTTGAGAATGCCAGCAAAATTGAAGTTTCGTACTTAGTTACTAATGGTCCAACAACAAATGGAGCAAAAAGTTTTACATTTAATGGTGTTGTAACTGATAAGTTTAGTAATATTGGTTTTGTATATAATATTGCTGTTGATTCATCATTAACGGTAACAGCAAATGGTGGTGCTGATATTGAAACAATTTCAAAAATTAAATATAATGCTCCAAAATATTTTAGTACACAAGATCGTGCTGTAACATCTAACGACTATGCTTCTGCTATAAGACAGATATACCCTGCTATTTCAGACATCATTACCTTTGGTGGTGAAGAGGATGATCCTCCAGAGTATGGGAAAGTAAAAATTGTTATCAAACCGGAGTCAGCGAGTTTCTTATCTTCAACTACAAAAAAGAATATTGTAGACAAACTGAAGAAATACATGATTGCTTCAGTAATACCCGAAATTGTTGATCCTTCAATTCTTTATATTGAAGCAACGTCAAATATTTTTTACAACACGTCTATTACAACAGAAAATCCAGAAGAAATTAAGAATAAAGTTATCTCGGGAGTCAATACATATTTGGCACAATCTACTGTAGAAAAGTTTAAAGGTAAATTTCGATATTCTAAATTTGTATCGACTATTGATAATAGTGATCGTTCTATTTCTTCTAACGCTACGTCTATTATGATGAGGAAAGATGTTTTCCCTCAAATTAATAGTTCTTCGTTCTATGAAGTTTGTTTTCAAAATGAATTTGATAAAGAGTGTGATGGTCCAACCCTAATGTCAACCGGGTTTAAAGTTACTGAATTTCCTTCATACACAGTGTATTTTGAAGATAGGGATGGTGTAATTGCCCTATATAGATTAGACAGTTTGACTAGTGAAAAAATTACATTAAATGATTCTATTGGTGATGTAAATTATGAAAAAGGTGAGGTTATGTTATATGACCTAACTATCATTCAGGGTAGTTTTAGTGATAATAGAATTGAAATTCGTGTTAAACCAAAGTCAAATGATATCAACGCTTCACGTGAATTGTACTTGGACGTTGATGTATCAAAGAGTAAGTTCACGGTATACCCAGAGTAATATAGATGGCTCCTAAGAAGAGAAGGTTATCGTCCCTGATTGAGTCCCAACTCCCAGGGTTTATCCAATACGAGTACGAAAATTTCTCTAAGTTCGTAGAAAAATACTACGAGCAGCAGGAATCTAGTGGAAATCCGTTAGATATTATCTCCAACTTAAGTAAGTATAGAGATATCAATTTTTATGAAAAGAATTTACTAAAACAACAGTCTAATATTGTATCTAGTATTACTGCTGATGAGACAACTTTAGAGTTGGTGGATGGATCTTCTTTTCCCAAAGAGAATGGATATATCCAAATTGGCGAAGAAATTTTATTTTATCAAAACAGATCTGGAAATTTATTAGAAGAAGTTTCCAGAGGTGTTAGTGGAAACACTACTTTAGGTGACTTATATAACAAAAATTCATTTGTTACAACAGCAGCTGCTCCACATTATACTGGAGATGTTGTAAGAAATATTAGTAATCTATTTTTATACGCTTTAGTAAAAGAGTTTGAAAAGACTTATCTATCAGAATTTCCGGAAGCATATTTAAAAGAAGATATTGATAAGAGATCTCTTATCAAGAATATTACATCTTTTTATAAAGCAAAGGGCACCGATAAATCGATTAAATTTTTATTTAATGCCATTATCACATCAGATCCAGATAATGTACCTGAGGTTATTAATCCAAAAGATTTTACACTAAAAGCATCAGTATCTGATTGGACAAAAAATTATTCACTTAAGGTAAAATTAAATAGCGGCGATATTAATAGTCTAATAGGACAAAGAATTACTCAAAATCTCGACAGTTATGATAGAGAAATTGAGTTTGCTTCTGCTGTTGTAGATAACGTCATTTCTATTGGTAGTGTTGGGCAAGAAGATTTATATGAAGTAATTTTAGAACCAACTACCGTAAATGGAACTTTTCAGGTTTCTGGAAGAACAGAGACTACGGTATTACTACCTTCCTCTTCTTCTACGAATGATAGAATTACTGTAAAGTCTACTATGGGGTTTCCACAGACTGGAAAACTCTTAGTTGGTGACGAAGTAATTACATACAAAGACAAAACTGTTAATCAATTTATTATTGATAATAGAATTGGTCCAATTAGAAATCATAATTCAGGAAAATCTGTTTATCGTTATTCTACTATTTCTAGTGGAAACATAAGAATTACTACTCTTGGCATTCTTTACAATTTACTACCATCATATTCTGCTCCATATTCATCAAGTAAGGAACCAATCCAAATTAGTGGTGCTGGATTTGGTAGTCGTAGTCCTATTGTATATGATAAAACTCTCAATAAAAATAGATGGTTAATTAATACAGATCCATCTACAAATTTCAATAGTATCAAAGGAACTGTTCAACCTTTTGTTGCTGATGTAGGGGCAGTATTTGAAGATGATCAGTATTTTTATATTTGTTCTTCATCATATCCATCACAAAATATTTTAGTAGATACAGAGTATTCCGTAAATCTATTAGATCAAAAATCATTAAAACTCATTAGAAAAACCCCAACAACAACAACCGAGGTTTACGAAACCTCGAATAGAGATGTTGGTATCTTTATTGACGGTGTGCCAGCTTTAGGATACAAATCCGAAGAGTCTATTAAATTTGGTGCTATTGAATCGATTACTGTAGAATCTAAAGGATTTTCGTATGAAAATCCACCATATGTTCTAGTTAACGAGCAACCTAATAAAGCAAGAGCATCCTTGAATGGTTCGACCGTTGGGGATGTTGAAATTTTAACTACCGAAAATTTTGATGACGATCCTTCAATTAGGATTACATCTGGTGAAAATGCTATTTTAAGTCCAGTTGTTACTGCTGGTGCTATTACTAGCATGGATATTGTTAATGTTGGTCGTTACTATTCATCTCCTCCTATTATCCGTATTGTTGATACTTTAGGAAAAGGTAATTTTGCTGAGTTTATTGCTGATATTGATAGTGATGGCAGCATTACTGAGGTACGTAAAATTAGTGGTGGTAGATTTTATACTAGAGGGTACACTACGGTAGTTGTCGAATCTGTGGGTAAATTTGCCTCGGCATCAGCTAAAATTAAGCGTTGGGTATTTAATAGGTACGAACAACTAAAAAATAATATTGATTCTGATAATGGCACCGTTTTAACAAACTATAATCCAGTTAGAGATTATGGATATGCCTACGTTGCCAACCCAGTAACGGTAAGAGGAAAAGCATACGCTACACAATCTCTTTTTAATGCCAATAGATTTACAGGTACAACACACTCTCCTATTATTGGATATGCTTATGATGGTAATCCAATTTATGGTCCATTTGGGTATTCAGATCCAGTAGATTCTACTTCTAGTATATCTAGAATGTCTTCTGGATATGTTCTTCAAGGTTCTAGACTAAATGGTCCAGACACCGGAAAATATCCTTTAGGATCATTTATTGATGATTACAAATGGGTTCCTAGTACAAATTCAGGTAAGACCGAGTTAGACCAAAATAATGGTAGATTTTGTGTAACTCCGGATTATCCTAATGGAACTTATGCCTACTATATCAGTGTAGACTCTAGTGATAATCCTGTATTCCCGTATATTCTAGGTCAAAATTTTTACTCACTACCAGTAGACTCTAATTATAATTCTAATATTTCCCAAGATGATATTCCTGTTGGATTAAAATCTATTAGATCAGAACTATCAGAACAAAATGGATATCAGTTTTCTGGTTTAATTCAAGATGTCAAGTCAGGTAACATATCATCTGGATATGTAGAATCTTCTCAAGATAATTTTTCTCCAGGTAACAATTTTTATCTCAATAATTCTGGGACTGATGGAAAAGATGCTGTAGTAGAAGTAGAACAAGTTACTGGTAAAAACATCACATCGATTGAATCAATACAAACAAAATCTACACAAATCAAAATACAAGAAAATGCCTACCTTTTTGAAGGAGATACAATATCTCAATTATCTTCTGACGGTAGTGTAATTGCTACAGGCGATTTAATTGGAAATGTTTTTAATGGTAATGAACTAGTTCTTAGGAATGTTGTTGGATCATTCATTACATCAAATACTATAGATTCAGAAACTTTAGTAGTAACTCTAGTATTAGATTCTGACGCTAATTTTACTTCTGGAGCTACAATAAGATTAACGAATAATGATAATGAAGACCAAGCGACTGGAACAATTTTAGAAACTACCAATCGTCAAAATTCGGTAAAGGTTCGAGTAACAAATAGTGACAACAATTTTTTTGTAACTAGTGAGTATTATTTAAGAAGTTCAAACCTCAGTGATAGCAATAGAGTTGAGATTGCTTCAGTAAATTCTTTGAGTACTAACTTGTCGCCATTTTTTATTGATGAAAATATTGCTATTGTAACTACTGATGAAAATCATAATTTGGGTACAGGAGATAAGTTTATTGTTGATATTCTTCCAAATGACAGTTCTACTGAAACTACGTATTTTGTAAGAAAACGACTGTATCAGAAAGCAAATGCTTTACAACCTATCCATAACTCAAAAATTACTGATGAAGGTATCGGAAACTTTGATGTTCTTAATAGTGGATTAGGATATACTACAAATCTTTATCAAGATGTAGAATTAATTTTCCGTGATTCTTCTTTGGCAAGAAATAATATCGGTTTGTCGGGAGACTCTGGTAATGCTAAAGCAACTATCGATGTATCTAATCCACAAGGACTTGGTTCTGGTGGAGTAGCCAGTATTATTGTAACTACAAAAGGAGAAGGTTACAAGAAAGGAGATATTCTTACAGTTGCTGACTCCGATCTCAATAGAAGTGTTAATGAAGGATCTTCCCAACGTCTTATTTTAGAAGTTGATCATGTTGGATTTGCTTTTAATAATACTACATTAAAACTCACAAACGTCACTAATATTTCCCAAGAAGATTTCTTAGAAATTGGTCCGGAAATTCTTAAAGTAACGGGAGTTGATACTACAACTAAAGAAGTTACTGTAGAAAGGGGACAGCAAAGTACAGTTCCCATTAATCATTTTGATAATGCTACTGTATCTCTAAAAGACAGTTTTTATCGATTTGATGATAACTTTAGACCATTTGGTGAAGATATTTTAAAACCATTCCTAATTTCATATGACACAGAGACACAAGTTATTGATGTCTCGTATGATTACAATGCCAATCAACCTCAAGTATTATCAAATAGTTCTTCTTTCTTTGATAGTAGTATTCCACAAAAACTAGTTCAGTTTAAAACTGTAGAAGAAGAAGCTTTTAAATTAGAGTTTTCTTCTGATAATACCAACTTTAGTGTCAATCCAGTTATTGATATTCAAAAATATTACAAATATACTTTCAATGTTAGTCACTTTTCTATGAGTGATACATATCTAGATTTTTCTTCTAGTGCTAACTATAATATTTTTACTGAAGAAAAAGAAACTAGTGGTATTGCTCCTGGTAATGCTGGAGCATTTGTATCTATTAAGTTGGGATTTGGTCCTGCTATTTCAACAAATACATACCAAGAAAGAAAAGCAATAAACTTCCAAAATTATTTTTATTTTATTAAGGTATCCCCTAATGTTGATACTAATGGGTCTTTCCTGAGAATTATTGACGATCCTTTGGCAGGTTTAAATACTGTAATCTACAACACCGACACTAAATTTGTTTATAGTTTAAATCAAATTCCATCTTATGATGGAACAGGTGATATGTCATATATCACTTCATCGAGATTAGCCATCGGTAATATTCATTCGGTAAATGTAGTTAATACAGGTGAAGGGTATAATAAGGTGCCTATTGTTCTTGGTGTCAGTCCAACTTCTGGTAATGAAGCATTAGTAGAGGCAATCTGGGATCCTGTAGAAAAAGTTGTTACTGGATTTGAAATTATTACTCAAGGTTCAAACTATTCAAAACCTATGGTTATATTAAGTGATTCTGATGGTGATGAATATGAATATAATGCATCCCAATTCTTAGGAAAGTTAAGTGGGATTGAAATATTAAACAAAGGTTCTGGTTTTACATATAAACCATCTGTAAAAATTATAGAATCTGATGTAAAAATCTATTTGGAATCTACTAACATTGGTTTGCCCAAAAATGTTACAATTAATAATCCTGGTAGGGAATACAATTCTGATGATTCCCAATTAGGATCATACAAATCTCCAACAACGTTTGTTCTCAGAAATATTTCAGACAAATTCTTTTTTGGCGAATCAATTACTCAACCATACACCGGAGCAACAGCCATTGTTTCTAATGATGGTTATCGGGAAGGTAGTAATTTATTGAGAGTAGTTAATATTAATGGAATTTTTGAATCTGGATATCAAATTAAATCAACTATTGGTAATAGAACTGCTACGTTATATTCACAATTTTGTACCGAGTTTGATTTAGATATTAGATCTTATGTAGATAATTTTGGAACATATCGTTCTGACCGAGGAAAATTAAGCAATTCTACTCAACGCTTACAAGATTCTTATTTCTACCAAGATTATTCTTATGTAATTAAATCTAAGTCTTCTATTAAAGAATGGCGAGATTTAATTAAAAAAACTACTCATCCGGCTGGATTCCAGTTATTTGGTGAGATGGTAATTGACAGTAAGGCAGAATCTCCTATGCCTACTAATCAACCCTCATTAAGTTATGTAAGTAAAATTGAATTACCTCCGGTACAAATTACATCTATAACTTCAAAACAAGTTATTACTATAATTCAGCATAAATTAGAGTCCCTTATAATAGAAGATGGACGTGGTTCAATTTCTGTTGATACTTTTGATGCTAGTGAGACGGTAACATATAACGTATCTTTATCCCCTAAATTTGATGGAAAATTTGATTCTTCAACTGGGCAACTGATTGGCAACACAGAGTTTACTCTTATAGACAAAAAAAGTAATTCTGCTCTTGTACTATCTAAAAATGAGCAACTTTTTGTAACATTAGATGGAATCTTCCAAGAACCAGGAAAATCATACACAATTTCTGGCAACAAAATTACTTTTGTTCAACCACCTTTAGGTCAAAGAATTGACGAAGGTCAGATAGTTGATTCTGTAAAGTTTTATGGTAGAGCAATTAAATTTAAGTCATCGACTCTTAATGATAGATATTTTAAAAAAGTCAAGTCTATTGCCGATCAATTTGATGGTGTTAAAACTGATTTCAATTTATATTGGGAAGATGGAACTATTGTAAAAACAGATCCACTGGAAAATCTTATTGTTGCTCTTAACGGAGTAGTTCAGAAAGCAAGAACTACGGAAACAGAACCGTTTAGTAATTCATATTCTATCATCAGATCTGATGATGTGACTACATCAGATATTATTAGATTTACTAAACCGCCTATTGATAATGAGGATGCTTATGGACCAGCAGAAGAAGTACCTGAAATTTTAAAAAATTATGAGAAATGCTTTATTTACACTATTGGTAGTTATGAAAGACTGACAATTAATTCTCAATTATTTGAATATAGATTCGGTGGACCATACTTAATTCAAGATGAAGTAACAAATTCTATAAGAAAAATTGATGATCCAAAATATGCTTTGGTATTCATTGATGGGGTTTTACAAAGAGATACAGACTCTTATCAAATTGTTGGACCTAATATTACATTTACCCAACCATTAGGTGTATCTGTTACGCCAGCTGGAAGACGAATTACTCAAAATGTTAATATTATATTAATGTATGGACGAGATGTAGAAAAGACTTTAACTTTCTATGATTTTGAACCATTTACATATAATAATACGTTATATATTACTATTTCAGGAACTGATGTAGCAGAAAATACCAAATCTCTTATCGATAAATATGCTCCGGTTGATTACCAAATTAAACAAGGTAGTAATGTCCTTGGTAAGGTTATTGGATATTCAAAAATCAATGACGATCAATGTGTTGTAACTGTTCGAGCTCCAATTAATGAAGTTATTGATGAAAATACCCCTATTACTTTCTGTAAAGTAATTGATAGTTATTATTCTAATACAATACCTGGAGTATATACTTTATCTTATACGTACAAAACTGATGACGAAGGGTTGAGAATTCTTGACAAAAATGTTCCTTCGTGGTTGTTTGGTGTAGAAGCAGGAACTAAAGCTTGGTATAATAAAAATAGTTTAACTGCTAATCTTCTCCCTGGAGATCAAATTCTAATCGATGGTGAAAATGATTATCGTACTATTATACGTACACCTGATACGGTAAAACCAAAATCATATAATGATAATGATTACATTCAAAATGAGCATTATGCTAAAGTTACAACTACTAATTATGAAGGAGATACAGAAGGAGAAGGTTTAAGCATTACTGCTAATGTAAATCAATATGGTGCTGTTACTACGTTAAATGTTTCTGATGTAGAATTCAATAAAAGAGATCTATCTTTATATTTCCAAGATGGTGTTTTATTACAACCAACAGCATATGAGTACTTTACCACGCCAGAAGTACATTTTATTTCTCTTGATGGTAACGGAGGCGGAGCTAAAGCAGAAGTAATTGCTTATGGTGGACAAATTCTTGATATTGTTCTTACTGAAGGTGGTAGTGGTTACACTCAACCACCAAAAGTTGTAGTAGCAAGAAGATACAAGAGAATTAAAGAATCGAGTCGTAAAATTGATTCTTTAACTACATTAGGAATTGAGACTAATATTGGTTCTGGCAGTGCCTTGACTATTAACACGGAAATTGTAATTTCTGGTGGTCCATTCAGTCAGCAATCAATTACTTCTATTGTTACTTTTGGTGGATTTGATCCAGAACTTAATACTGCCAGACAAATTACCAAATTTTTACAAACCCAAGAGGGCGAAGAAAATTTAGTTAGGATGACTGACCAGAAGTTTCCAACGGAAGCTAGAGTTCAATCACCAACTATTGAGATAGAATATGATATTTCAGTAAGTCAAGAAATTACAGAAATTATTGGTGGTGTTGTTGGTACAGAATCTGTTGCTACTTTACAAAGTATTTCTAAAGAAATTACCAGTATCATTCAGATTGAATCTGATAAATCTTTCTTACCGAAGTATAGAGGATTGCCATCATATGGCGGATTGGGAACCTTCTTGGATGCACCAATTAGCAACACATCTGAAATTGTTTACGTTGGAAATACTACTGGATTCCCAGATACTCCAAGCAGACTCAGAATAAATGGAGAACTTTTATTCTATAGAAGAAAAGAACAAGATAGATTCCTTGATGTATTAAGAGGACATCAGGGTAGTACTGCCTCTCCACACTTATCTGGTGATCTAGTTTTACATCAACCAGAATTCCTTACTATGCTTTCTGGTGGCGTTAATATTATTCTTAGTGAGGGTAGTGTTGCTCAGTCTTCTGTAACATCTATACAAAAGACAGCACAAATTCAGTCAATTACTGAAGTTATTGATGTTCAACCAATTATTCCAGAAATTAAACAAATTATTGATCTAGAAGAATCTGTTGATGTTTCTGTAGTACATCAGCAAATAACAATCATTCCTCCAGTATCATATAATGTTATTACAGAAACACATTCCACATCATCCAGAGTTTCTTTGGCTACTGCTGGTATTGATGCTGTATTTGGAATTAGTTCAAGTGGAATTGTTTCTATTGTTGACACTAAGATACAATTAACCCAAGAACAGCAAATTGAAATTAAACCAACTGTAGAAATCTCAACAGTTTCTATTGGAAATATTGCGGTCACATCTTCTGCTACTTCCCAAGTTATCACTTCTTCTTACAATAAAACTTTGGTGACTAATGAAATTAATATTGATGTTGTTAATACAGTGTCTACCATTACATCTAATATTATAGAAAATGTAGGTACTAGAATTGATAGTTATTCGTCATCTATCGTTAGATTTGATAGTTTTAAAGCAACTAGAGTTTCTTTACACACTATTGAAAATACCGAAGAACCATTCGTAATGCATCACAACAGAGAGATTACCACATCTCTTCAGGATATTAATACATTTACTTCTACAGTTTCGATGATTCTTGGTGGAGTTAACTTCACTGCTAATGCCGGAACTTTAATTGATTATAGATTTGCTGTTGTTGATTTTATTATTGAAGAATATGTTTTAGAACCTAATATACTTTTGAGAGATGGAACAAAATTACTTTTGGCAACTCCATATAATGAAATTATCCGTAGAGATGGATCTATATATACTGTAGAAAATAGAATTCAAAATGTCCCTCCTGGATTTGAATCCTATACTCTAGGTAATGTTGGGTTAACTTTAGGATCTTTTGAAAGCAATGCTTTAGTAGATACTGGCATTTCATCTGGATTAACAATAGCAGATCTTGACACCATTTACCCAACATTATCAATTCGTGATTTTGAATTTAGATCCGATTCTGCATTAATTAGTAATGGAGATAGATTTAATTTGGCAATTCCATCATGCCAAAAACCTGTTACTATCAGTCAATCTAGTGGTCAGGTTAGTGGAACTATTATTGTACAAAATACAGTAAACTTCCAGGATTCTGGATACATATTCACTTCATCTGGTAATGTAATTCAATACACTAATAAAACTATCAACTCCTTTGGAGGGTGTACATTAGTAAGAGGTTCAAACTCTATCACTTCTGGTGATGAAATGATTCCTTTTTCTATTGTATAAATATAAATAACTCAGATAACAACGTATTTAAAGAGAGATTTCAATGGCAGCTATTATCTCAGACAAGTTTAGAATTTTTAACGCTACCCAGTTCCTTGAGTCGCTGTCTGAGCCTTCTGGCGGCGCAGACACTTCTGCTGAAAGAACTAGGATGTATTTCTTTGTAGGTCGTCCCCAACGCTGGGATGCTTACTTAGAACTCTTCAACCAAAATGCTACATTATTTGTGGCAGGTAATGAAGTTTACATTGGCGCTAATTATGCTAGTGCTACTTTCAAAGCAACGATTAGAGAAGTGTATGAGAATTCTTTACTTCTTCACAGTGTTGGACCACAAACCAACTCTGTTCCTACAGCAGGACAATCTCTTAAAGGATATAACGGAACGGCAGATACTGGTGCTGAAGCATTAACTGGCGTTTATCGTTATGCTACCGAGGATGTTCCTCCCGTACCCCTAGACAATCAAACAGAGAAGTATGATATCTATGATGATATCATTGCTGCTAAGCGTATCACTACAGATTTTGCTCGTAGTGTAATTCGCCGTTTCAACTGGGATACATCTGCTAACCCAATCTTCGACATGTGGAAACCTGATTATTCCACAACTCCTGGATCGGGTGGTCAAATTGGTAAAGCATCTGCTACTGGTTCTACTAATATTGCTGATGCTAAGTACTATCTAATTAATAGTCAGTATGAAGTATTTAAGTGTCTTTATAATGGTGAAGACTTGACTCCAGGTGGAGCTCAAGCGACGAACGAACCCAAAACAACACCATCTGGTGGATCGGGAACTTATTCTAACGGTATCTTTACCGAAGACCCTAGTGCTCCTGGCGATTATGTTTGGAAATATATGTACACCATCCCAACCGATGACGTACTACGTTTCCTTTCTACAGACTTCATGCCTATTGTTCTTCCATCAAACGCTAGTCGTGTTGCCACTGAAGCTATCGCTACTGGTGCTCCCAATGCTATCAACGTTGTTCTAATCGAGAATGCTGGTAGTAGTTTGACTAATGGTACTTACTATGCTCCTGTTGTTGGAGACGGTACTGGTGCTATTGTCGAGATCACTGTTGCTGGTCAAGCAATCACTAATGTTTCAATGGAAGCTGTAGGTCAAGATTATACTTATGCTTCTATTCCTCTTCAGGATGGTCTAGTTTCTGGCGATCCTTCTTGGACTGGTAGTGCTGTAGGACTTTATACTGATGCTGGTCTAACAACTTCTGCCACTGGTGCTGTTCCTGCTAATGCCACTGGCGCTCTTGAAGTAATTCTTCCTCCTCAAGGTGGTCATGGTGCCAACTTTGAAGAAGAACTTAATGCTAAGCGTGTTATGACGAACATTCGTCTAACATACGCTGAAGGTTCTGGTGACTTCCCTGTCGATAACGACTTCCGTCGTATCGGTATTATCCGTGATCCATTTGCTGCTGGTGGAAGTACATTTGCTACTGCCGACACTCTAAGCGGCGTATATGCTGTTAAAGTTAACGGTGCTACTGCTGATTTCATTCCAGATGAAACTATTTCACAAACAGCTGCTGCTGGTGGTACTGCTTTTGGTACTGTAGTCTCTTGGGAAAGAGATGCTGGTAATGCTGGCCCTGGTGGTGCTGGTGTCCTGAAGTACATCCAGTCTCCTTCACTTCATACCGATGCTGGCGTGGTAAGAGAAATCGAGAATAGTGGAAACGCTATCACTGGTGCTCAATCATTTGGTTCTGGTACTGTTGATGCTTCTAGTAACGATTCCCTCGTAGGTGTTACTTTCAGTAGTGGTCTTGCTAGTCCTGAAATTGGTAATAACACTGGCGAAGTTATCTATGTAGAGAATCGTCGTCTTATTACCCGTGCTGCTGACCAGATTGAAGATATCAAACTTGTTATTGAGTTCTGATTCTGTTTTTACTCCGCTAAATACTTCAACGATAAGTAGAGTATTTGGCGGAGTAACATGCCACAAAAGACAAATCTTAATGTAGCACCATATTATGATGACTATGATGCTAACAAAAACTTTTACAAGGTTTTATTCCGACCGGGATTCTCGATCCAGACTAGAGAGCTAACTTCTCTACAATCAATTCTTCAAAATCAAATTGAGAATTTTGGTAAGTTCAACTTTAAACAGGGGCAGCAAGTCATCCCTGGTGAAGTTGGACTTAATATTAAGCTTGATTATGTCAAGTTGTCTTCTGTATCTGAAGTCGCTATAAACGAAGGCGGAAAGATCGTTTATAAAAAATATGACATCAAACAACTCATAGGAACACAACTCCAGGGCCTAAACTCTGGAGTTGTCGGCCGCGTAGTAAGTGCTGAATATGGATCGGACGTTGAAGCAGATACTCTATTCGTAAAATATACTACTAGTGGTTCTGCTAGTAATGAATCTACTTTTAGGCAAGGAGAAACGCTAGAAGTTATTGCTGGTATCAACACACCTCTACTTGTAGTTGGTACAGATGGCAGTGTACTTCCTACTAGTGTTGATGTAGAAGATCCTACTTCAGGTAACATAGAAACACTAAGCAGTCCTGCTATGGGGTTTGCTACTGCAGTTGATGTTCAAGAGGGTGTTTATTTTATTAATGGATTTTTTGTAAGAAATACTAAACAACTTTTAGTTATTGACAAGTATTATAATAGAGCATCAGCTAAAGTAGGTTTCACAATTAGTGAAAATATTGTAACACCAGAAGAAGATGTTTCTTTAACAGATAATTCTAGGGGATACTCAAATTCATCTGCTCCAGGTGCTCATCGTCTTAGTATTAATTTAAACCTTACAAAGTTTGCTTATACTGCTAATACAGATAAAAATTTTATTCAGTTAGTTCAGATTAAGTATGGAACTGTAGAAAAACAAGTAAAATCAGCAGATTATACTTTACTAGAAGAAACTCTAGCAAGAAGAACCTATGATGAGTCTGGCGACTATGTTGTAGAAGACTTTGATTATGACATTAGAGAATATTACCAAAGAGAAAACAATAACGGTGTATATGCTCTTGGTACTGAAACTGGTTTAGTAAATAGACTTTATACAGCATCTCAAGCAGAAGGAAAGATGTTGCTATCGGTAAGTTCCGGTAAAGCATATGTAAAAGGATACGAGATTGTAAATAAAGAATCTAAGTCCATAGAAGTTTCTAAAGGTAGAGATACTCTATCTCGTGATAATGTAACTATCAAAACAAAAGGGTTGCCTGAGTTTACCATAACTAATGTTTTTGGTAGTGTTCCTTTAAACACTGTTGGTAATGATATTACTGGATATCCAACTGTTTCATTGAATAGTGTATTCAATGATGGCACTATAGGATTTTCTGGTTTGGAACCAACCAATTATTTTAAAAATTCTGTCAGTAGAAGGTCCCAACCATTTACATTAAAACAAGCAATTAAAACAATTTATGTTGCTGTTATCCAAGAGCAACCTGTACAAACTTCACAACTTCCTGATGAAGTTTGGTTTGTTACTACTAGAGGAAGTGGAACTGTTGCTGGCAAAAGCGCCACGGTTATCGGAAAAGCAATTGTAAATCGTCCAGAGGTTAATACCGCTACTAATGCAGTATATGCTGAACTGACAATTATCGGTGAGAAGGGAGCTTTAGATGACTTTATGACAGAGTATGATAATGGAGAAACTGATTTCCGAAGATTTGTTTATCTTTCCGAAACTCTTTTAGGAACGTCATCAACTCCATATGGGTATGTTGTTGATTATAACGATAGTATTACACCCATTGTTGGAGTATCAAAACCCAAAAATTTCAGATTAATCAATAGAGGCGTTGGGTTCAACCAAGACTCAGATATTACTTTGTCTAAAGGAAGATCTGGATCTACAACTCCTTATAATGCGACTTTTGGATTTTCTTACTTCAATCCAGTATTTTTTACTAGATTAAAATTAGAAAAGAAAATTATTGCTAATACATTTTTGAATGGTAAGTATGTTTATGGTAAAGAGAGTAAAGCATATGGAGTAATTGAAAATGATTCAACTGGCAATTTCAGTGGAGTTTCCACGTTATTTGTAACAACTCTTTCTGGTAAATTTATTCCTGGCGAGACAATTATTGACGAAGAAAATAATGCTATCAAGATTGCTAAGGAAAATACCATTTCCCATTTTATTGTAAATAAAAGAGGATCTAACTATAACGACTCTTCTAGTGTAACTATTAATGGAACTATTTTTGACCAATCTAAAGTTAGTGTAACTCTATTTGGTGGTGCTGTTGTACAAGTATTAGTAGAAAACAGAAGTGCTTTTGGACAAACATATGCTACTCCACCAGAAATTTTATTTACAGGTGATGATTCCAATTCAGATAAAGCAGTAGTAACTCCGATATTATTTAAAGATACTGTTCTTACATACACTCCACAAAACGTTAAGTCGGTTTCATCAACGTTTAATAACTACACATTTACGGCGGATGTTGATTTATCTTCAACAACGTATGCTACTTATTCACAAATTAGTGACTTTACATTTTTTGGTTATAAAGGAAGAAAGTATATCGAATGTAATGGATTTGGTGCCGATCTATCGGGTATATTAGTTCAGGGTGATGTTATTCAATTTACTGATGCTAGTAATAATGTGATTAAAAATATTGTTCAAAATGTATCTTTACCAGAAAATACAGAGAAGTCTCGTATTTACTTTGATTATGCTTTACCTGATGATGTAACAAATGCCACTATTATTAGGTTACGTCCTAGACTTTCCAATACTTCGGCTACTTTAGTATATCCAACTGGAAGTAAGCAAGTTGCTTCTCTCGTTAATGACTCTGCTAATACAAAATTTAAATACCACGCAAGAAAAGATTTCATTACAGAGTTATCTGCTAGTGGGGGTAACCTGACATTTACTGCTCAGTTACCTGTCGGAACACAAAAATTTGTTGGATTTACTGAAAATAATTTTATTGTTACAGTTCTTAGTAAAGGATCATCTACGGTAATTGAAAACGGAGATATTGTTTACATTGATTCTAGATTTATCGAGGTAGAAGATTCTGTAATTACTGCTAGTAGTGTAACTGCTGGTGCTTTGAGAATTAAAAATCTGCCATCTAATTACTTTGGTACTATTACTGATGGAAACTACCCAACATTAAAACTTACCGCTACGGTAGAAATCGACAAAGCACGTCCTAGACTTAAGACTGCCATAAGAAATAAGAGGGTAATTGTAGTATCTTCCGGAGACCGTGTAATTCCTGTTAGAGGTCAAGACTACGATTCTGATATTATCGAGACGTTCTCTTATTCAGACGTATTTAAACTCAAGTATGTTTATGAAGGAACTACTACAAATCCTCCGGTAATTGATACTGCTGGCAATTTAATTAGTGGTACTGATGTAACTTACAAGTACAAATTTGATAATGGACAAAGAGACACTTACTATGATGTTTCAAGAATTGTATTGAAGCCTGGTTTTGATTCTCCTACTGGTCAACTTGTAATAGCATTTGATTTCTTTGAGCATTCTCAAGGAGATTTCTGTACGGTTGATTCGTATCTACATGAAGCAGGTGTTCTTTCCGAAGAAATCCCACTATTCAATTCTTCTGTCAATGGTGTAATTTCATTGAGAGACTCTATTGATTTCAGACCTAAAGTAGATGGCAATACTACAATTACTGGATTCCAAGATCAATCAATTGTAGAACTATTTGATACCACAGATTATATTACTTTCTTAGGAACTGGTGGTATTCCTACAGCGACACCTGCTCCAGATCAAAATCTACCATACACTGTTTCGTTCAGTGAAAAACAGTATTTGGATCGTATCGACGGTTTATTCCTCACTAAAAAAGGAGAGTTTATTATCAAAGAAGGTAACTCTTCTCTTAACCCTTCTAAACCAGAGTTATTAGATGATGCTGTTTCTCTGTGCTATTTACATATTCCTGCTTTCACCAACAGTAGCAAAGATGTAAGAATTATTCCTGTAGATAACAAGCGTTATACTATGAAGGATATTGGCAAACTAGAAAAAAGAATTGAGCGTCTAGAGTATTATACTACCCTAAGCATTCTTGAGCAGCAAGCATTGAACATGCAAGTCAAGGATGAAATTGGATTGGATAGATTCAAATCTGGTTTCTTGGTAGATAATTTTGAAGCACATAGAACCGGAAACCTAAAATCAGAAGATTATAGATGTGCTGTTGATACACAACAATCTGTTCTAAGAGCACAATCTAAAGAAGATAGTTTTGTTCTTAAAGAAATTAATACTAGAGATGACCAAAGAGTTGTTTCTGGTTATGTTATTAATGATAATATTGTTACTTTACCTTTCACAAACGTAGAACTTCTTGGCAATAAGAATGCCACGAAGACTATTAATCCAAATCCATTTGTTGTTATTCAATATGTTGGAGAGGGCGTAATTGAACCCCAACAAGATTCTTGGTATGATCAAGGTATTGCTCCATTAGTAGTTGATTCCAATACTAAACTAAATTCTATTTTCTTGGCTAAAGAAAATACTTCGGAAGCGTATTCTAGTATTTACAACTCATTTATTATAAATTGGTGTGGTAGCGATTCAGGATTCCTTCCTATCGAATCTCTTGCTGGTATTAATACAGAAGATATCGAATCTACTGTACAATCTGCTGGTGTTTCTAGTTCTTCTAACGTAAGTCCACAGAATAACGAAGTAGGAAAAGGTCTTGCTACTAAAACTGTAGATGGCAAAAAAATTGCTTCTTCACTCCAGTTCTTCGCCAGATCTATTCCAGTTAAGTTTGTCATGAATAGATTAAAACCAGACACCAAAGTTTATGTCTATATGGAAGGACGTAATATTGATCGTTGGGTTGTGCCCGATAGTAGATTTACTGGCAAATCTGGAAACTCTTTATCAACATTTGGTGCTCCTCTAATTACTGATTCAAACGGAAATCTTTCTGGTATTATTTTAGTTCCGGCTGGTCTTCCTCCTGTATCTAACACTAGGTGGACTAATGATGTAGATACTGTAAAATATGATGAATCTGGAGAAGAAATTAGATTCTCGACTGGAACAAAAACTATTAGATTTACTTCGGCATCAGATGATTCTGATAAGTCAGAAGTTGATACTTATGCTGAAGTTAAATTCTATGCTTCTGGTACTACTCCGGCCAATCCACCGAGTATTACATCTACTGCTGTTTCTTTCTTTAAGGCAAATGAAGGTGTTCAGTTAGTTGATAGTAATACTGACAATCCAGTAAAACCAAATCCACTTGCCCAAACATTCAAGATTGAAAACTTTGATGGTGGTGTAATGGCGACTGGAATTGATCTATTTTTCAAGAACAAAAGTGAAACTATTCCTCTTAGAGCTTATTTGACTGATGTTGCTTCAGGCAAACCGGGCAAAAATATTATTCCCGGTACACAAGTATCACTAACTCCCGAAACTTATTTAAAAATTTATGTAACCGGGGAAAGTGAAACAGTTACGATTAATTTGAATGAGTATGTAACTGGTAAAACTTCTAATGCTTCTGGACCTATTGCTAAGGTATTTGATTCTAACCTAGTAAGAGTTGGTGATGATACAAGCAATTCGTTCTTGCTAAACAAAGAACAAGTTTACACTCTTGTTCTTAATAATCATAACGGCACATCATTTGTAGCAAATGAATCTTTATCTATTCCTTCTGTTACATCATACAACGCTACAAATAATACCACATTAGGAGTATTCATTGCCAAAGATTCTGGTAAGGTTACTGATCTAAGAGTATCTAACGTTGGAGATAATTACGAAACTGCTTCTATTGTTATAGAAAGTCCCCAACTCCCCGGAGGATCGTCAGCAACAGGTTCAATTTCTGTATCTGATGGTAAGTTATATAACTGTGAAGTCTCGCTCTCTGGAAGAGGATATACCGAACCGCCGTCAGTTGTTGTTAAAGGAGTAGGACTAGGCGCTGCCGGAGCTGTTATCGAATCAGTTATCGAAATTGATACACCTTCGGTAAGAATGGGTATTGCTGTAGATGATACTGGAGTAACTGAATCCACCACACCAACCAAGTTTATGTTCAAGCATCCGGTATACTTACAAAATAATACCGAATATGCTCTTGCTATTGAAACAGATTCTATTGAGTATGAAATGTGGGTATCTAAATTAGGAGAAACTGAAATTTCTACTAGTAACATTGTTACTACACAACCTCTATTAGGATCAGTTTACAAATCACAAAACACTGATAATTGGACCGAAGATCTATTTGAAGATCTTAAATTTACTTTATACCGTGCTGAGTTTACTCCTGGAACAGATGGAGAAATTGAAGTTACTAATGAAAATCTTGGTTACGAAAAATTAGATGTATCTCCATTTGAGACTAGTGTAAGATCTGCTACTAACGCCACTTCATCTCTGTTTAAAAACAATAATTCTATTGTTAAAATTTATCATAGAGACAATGGTTTTGAAACTATCGGAAACTCGTATGTGTTCTTCAAGAATGCTGAGGATATTGGTGGTATTTCTGGTGTTACTTTGAACCAGAGACTTTACAAAGTTTCTAATTCTGGTATTGATTTTTACAACATCACGAGTCCAAATGGAGCTGGTTCTAGCATCATTGGAGGTGGTAGCGACGTTCTTGCTTCTTATAATAGAAAATTTGAAAAATTATATGCCCAAGTTCCTTATTTACAGTTTGACGGCACTAAGATTGATTCATTTGTAGCAACTACAGATATAGTTCCCGTTGATTCTAGCACCAAGAATTATGTTTCGTATTCATTTTCGGATTATGAAAAAACATTCTTAGGAGAAGAGCAGTTCTTTACTAATCAAAAAGTTATTGCTTCTAGAATTAACCAAACTATGAACGGATTGGCACATTCATTAAAGTATAAATTTAAACTTTCGACATCGAATTCTGCTCTATCCCCTGTTATTGATCTACGTACTGCTACCGTTAAAACAGCATCTAATAGAATAGAAAACGCTAGTGGTTACGAAGATCGTTATGGTAAGAGAGATCAAGTACTTTCATTCTTGCCTCTATACCAGTTATCAATTTCTGTTACTGGCAGTAATGCTGGAGACGTAGGTGCAAACAAATTCTTAATTGGACAAACGTCCAAAGCAGAAGGATTTATTACTAGTTTTACTAATGGCGATGCCACTATTAGACTTAAAACTACTACTCCATTCCAGCAAGGAGAACCATTGACTCTCATTGATGAGACAGGAGCTGAAGTATCAAACGTCGCTATCACGATTACCGCTATTTCAGAAATTCAATTTAATTTCAGTGTAGGATCTAATGTAATTGCTTATTCACCCCAAGATTCTAGTGTAGATTACTCCAATAAAATTAATGGTAAAGTTATCCTCTGGGATGCTGAAGATAAAATTTTAATTGTTGAAAATTCATATCAACCAATTAATGGAAACTATACAGCATCCGTTTCAAATGCTGAAGCATACACAAGAAATCAAGATAATACTGCTCAGCAACCAGATGTCTTTAGATCAGGTGATGTTGTACTATCTACTGGAGACGATACTCCGGTATTTATTGAAATCAACCAAATTGATTATTCTACCGGAGTTGATTATGTACCAGAAACAGATGCCGTAAATAGTTCTTCAGTTGCTAAGTATGTAACTAAAGAAGTCTTTATTGATAACTCTGGATCTGCCATCGATGTAAGATCTACTATGAATCTCACTGATATAGAAAATGTTAAGATTTACTATAAAATTAGAGAGTCTTCTAGTTCAGCAAACTTCAGTGATATTAACTGGGTTCCATTTAATATAGATGGAGATCCTGATGTAAATAATCTAGCCAGTCCATCAAACTCAATATCTGGTCAGTTTGAAAAACAGCAAGATTATCAAGAATTGGTTTACAGTGCTTCAAATCTTCCTGAGTTTACTTCTTTTGCTGTAAAAATTATTATGAAGACTGATAATCCTTCATACGTACCTAAGATTCAAGATCTACGAGTTGTTGCTTCATATTAATGAAATATTTAAAAGTCGAAGGTCACGAAAATCTTTTTCGTGATGTTACTACGGGAGCGATTGTCAACACCGACAAACCCGCTCCCAGAAACTTTTCTCGTACATTCAACAATGCATTAGAAGACATAAATACTTTGAAGGAAGAATTATCTGAAATCAAACTACTTCTTAGAGAGATCGTAAGAAATGCCAGCAATTAACGTCGCCAGAACAGATACCTTTGAAGTTCAAAGGCAAAAGATTAACCAGCTTGGAAATCAAATTTTCAACATCTCAGAAGGTGGTTCTGATCTTTCGACCGGCAATTTAAAATTAGGAGATGGTACTAGAGGTACTCCATCTCTAGCATTTGCTTCTGATGTAAGTTTAGGTTTATATAAAAATGCTCAGAATGAATTAGGATTTGTCAGTAACTCAAAAAAAGTTTTAGATCTTAAATTAGAAGAATCCGTATTCTATAAAAATACTGTAGTAAGAAAAAATACGATTACTACTAGTGGAGTTACAATTAATCAATCCGGATCGGGATATGATATCGGATCATATTCTGATGTAGCACTTTTGGGTGGATCTGGATCTGGATCTACAGCATCTATTAATGTTCTTTCTTATAGCGGAAGTATTACGACAAATGGAGACGGATATACTCCAGGAAATTATACTGATGTAGATTTAACAGGAGGAAATGGTGTCGGAGCTGTTGCTGATGTAGTTATTACTAGTGTTGAAGGTACTATTACTAATGCTGGTTCTGGATATACTGATGGACTATATTCGGACGTTGGGTTGACCGGAGGAAGTGGAGTAGGAGTAACAGCAGAATTTGATATTATATCTGGGGTTGTAGATAGTATTACAATTACTCCAGGAACAGGAAATGGTGGTTATATTCAAGGAGAAGTATTATCAGTAGCAGCTGCTCAGGTCGGAGGAACTGGGGCTGGGTTCCAATTTACTATTTCTAGCAATCCAGGTACTGTCGAAACGTTTTCTATATCACTTTATGATGATGGCAATCTGTATCAATCTGGTGATATTTTATCTTTAGATACTTCTGTGGTCGGAACTCCATCCACACCATTTCAATATACTATTGGTGATGTAGGGGTTATTGATAATATAAGTATCACTAATTCAGGATTAGGATATAACGATAATGATATTTTAACTGTAAATGCTTCAGATCTTTCATCTAATATCGAATATGCTGTTACTGTTGTAGCAACACAATTAATAGAATTTTCTCCAAATACCGTAGCATCTTCTGTTTTTACCAAGAACAATGATGTTCAAGGTAGAAGTGGTCAAGTTGAAGGCGTAGGATTAGTTAACGTATATACAGGATCCAACAATCAGACATACAACAATGTTTCTTTACCTGGAGCATCTGGTACAGGTTTGGTAATTGATTTTATTACTAATACCGAAGGCGAGTTAGAAATTTCTAATGTTGTTTCTACTGGTTTTGAATATACAACTTCAGAAGTTATCAATATTCCATCAGGTTCTGTTGGAGGAATTTCGGGAGCACAGATAACAATTCAATCGGCGTCTACTTTCAGTGCTATTCCATGCTATGAAGTGTTTTCCACAGGATCTTTCATAGATGCTATTGTAGTTGGAAATGATAGTTTTGATGTAAATGATCAAATATTTGAAATAGGTAATAGCAATTACCAAACTATCACAGGAGTGACTTCGGCAAATCAATATTTACTTGATGATGGCACTGGCGATACACCAGAAGACCAATACAATCCATTATTTACATTATACTCTGGTAACACATATAGATTTATCTATTCAGACTCTTCCAATTCAGGACATATTTTTGCTCTCAGTAGAACTCCCGGAGGAGAATTTGGTACAGTATCTCAATCTGGAGTTACTATTTCAACTTCTTCAAAAACTTTAACAGTTACCGATACTACTGGCATTACAGTTGGAATGACAGTTAGTGTTTCTGGAGGATCTGGGGTACTTGAGGCAACATCTGTAGTAGAAAGTATTGTCAATGGAACTTCTTTGACTCTTGATAGTTTTCCTACAGGAGATGGTACTGCTGATTTAACATTTACTGGAGTAGAGTATAGCGAAGGAACTTTTAAGGGAGCAGACTATTTAGATATTACTATTAATGATGCCACCCCAAATATATATTTTTACTGTACCGTCCATCCTTTAATGGGTGGGTATTCTGAATATGAATCAGTTTTATCTACCAATACAAATAACCCCAAAGTTTTTGGATCTGGATTTGAGTTATTAGTTGATACTGTTTCTACCGTAGATTCAGTTCTTTTGGATGTATCTTCAGGCGATGTAGCAGCATCTTCTTTTACTGGACTTTCGGGCAGTATTTCCTCATTAGTTTCTAATGTTAGTGTAACTACTCCGTTATTGGAAGGAACAACTATCAATGGAACTTCGTTAAATTCTACAACATCTTTATCTATTACATCCGTAAATGGAACGACAGTAACTGGCGATTTAGACATTGGTACTACTATTCAAACTGTAGCGTCTACTGGATCAATTACGACTTCAGGTGAATTAAAAACTAATGGATCTTTTAATTCATCAGATAAATTAATAATTACTGATAATAACATCAGTTCTAGTTTAAACAATAGTGTTATTATCACACCAGCAACAGATCAAATTGTCAAAGTGGATAGCGACACTGCTTTAATTATTCCTAGCGGACTATCTACTGAAAGACCAACAACTCTTGCTGAAAATGGTGCTATTAGATTTAATACAGAAAATGGGCAATATGAAGGTTATAGTGCCGCCACAACCTCTTGGTCTTCTTTAGGTGGTGTTAGAGATATTGACGGCAACACATATATCGAAGCAGAAGCAACAACTGGGGCTAACGACAATACTTTATATTTTTATAATGATGGTAACAATACTGTAAAAATAACTCCACAAAAATTAGATTTTCTTAGTGCCAAGACTATTTCTTCTTCCAAAGTTGGTTTACCTACTCACACAGTGTATAGTTCAAATCAAAATTATACTGTAGGCGATTACGCAAGATACGAGAAAAATTTATATGAAGTTACTGTGGCTGGTACTTCAGGTACTTCTGGAAATGAACCTGTTCATACTTCAGGAGCAGCTTTATCAGGAACAGTAGAATTTACGTGGTTTGCCATTGCTGTTGATGATCTTACATTTAGTCAAATTGATGAACTAAAACTAACAGAACAAACTCAATTATCAATTGATGGTGAATTGAGATTGACAGGAAATACAATTTCTACCGATGTTAGTGATTTGATCATATCACCAAATTCTGGTAGGAAAGTACAGATTGTATCTACATCTTCCTTGGCAATTCCATCTGGACAAACTGGACAAAGAGGAACACCAGCGGCTGGATCTATTAGATATAATACTGATATCGAACAATATGAAGGATATATTGCTTCCAACTCAAAATGGTCTTCTCTTGGTGGTGTTAGAGACGTTGATGGAAATACATATATCATTCCAGAATCTGCTCCAGGAGCAAATGAAAATACTTTGTATTTCTATAATGATGGTTCAAATTCATTAGATGTCAATCAACAAAATATTATTTTAAGAACGGTCAATAGAATTGAATCATCTGGATTAGAAATTGATTGTCCAGAACTTACATTTGCTAGTCAAGCGTTAACAATCAGAAATGATCAACTTAATTCTACTGATAGTTTTATTTTTTCAAGCAGAGATAATTTAGATATTGGTCATTCCACAGGTCTTGTAACAACTCCTCTGTTTAGACTAACAAATACGGGAGAAGTTCAGGTAAATACTGGATTCGGAACTTCTTCAAATTCATATACAAAAGTGTTAGATGAAACTCTAACAGTTTTTAATCTAAGAGATGTTGAAACCACAACATCAGATTTACTATTAGAAAAAGATGTAACAAATACTGGTACTTACACAATTTTTAATCCAGCAGAAATTTCTTCTGCCAAAATGGTAGTTTCTATTCATAATCAATCTTCAAACCATAGACAAATTAATGAATATTTAATTACTCATTATGGAACTGATATCTTCCATACAGAATATGGAGATCTAAACACAGGAGAAATTCAAGCATCACCAACTTTTGATTTTGATGTTAATGGAAATGTTATTGTTACCTTCACATTAAATTCTGGTTTGGTAGCAAATAATATTGTAAATATTACTGTAGTAGTCAATTCTATTAGGAACTAAAAATGGCGGTCAATTTAAAAAACTTTGATTCTACTGGAGGTTTTTCTGTAGGGAGAACTCAAATTGTAGATGAATTACAAAATTTTGAGAATATTAACACATTAAAAATACAAAACTCAAATTTCACAAACTCTAGTACTACAAAATATATTTTAAGTGGACTTAACACTGGAGTATTGAGTCTTGACGGTGGTTCCGAACAAATTATATTACCAAACAATACAATTAATTTTATTACTGGAACAGTAGCAGCATCCAATGATAGTGGTGGTGGATTTTATTTGGTTAAAATTGAAGCAGCAGTTTCTGTTGATAGTATTGGTGATGTTTCTTCCTTAGGACAATTGACCACTGTCATTAGAGATACGATTCCAACAGGGCAAGAATGGGATATTAATGTTTTTGATACTGGTGCTGATAATAGATTCAGTTTTAATACAACAAGAACAGGAACTACCAATATTATTAAATGGGTTGTTTCTACAGAGGTAGTATCTATCGACTGGTCTTAATGCTAAATATATGTAGGAAAAAGGCGGTTTAGAGCAGTAACATGAGCTTTAAGTTTAACTCGGATAACGAAAGAATCTCGGGCATAAATCCTTCCATCTTAGGAGAATCCGAATTTACTATTAGAACTGGTACGTCGGCTTCCGAGAGGGAAATTTTTAGAGCTCAATTGTCAGATGCTGGTCTGCCAAGAGTTGGTATTAATAGGACTGGGAGAAAGATTGAAAAAATTACTGTTGGATCGAAAGGTGCTGATTATACAATACCTCCAACGGTTGTTATTGAATCTCCAACTAGATCACCGTTTGTTCAAGCTCAAGCTTCAGCCGTAATTAATAATGGGTTAGTAACAGCAATTGTAGTTGACAATCCTGGAGATGGATACGAAACTGCTCCAGCAATTACCTTCACTGGTGGTGGAGGTGGAGCAGGTGTTTCGGCTACTTCTACTCTGGATGAAGTCTTATTTGAGTTAGATGTCAACGGAGCTGTAAGAACTTCAACATCTATTATTTCTGATACTGCTCGTATCTTGAACCTTGATATTGATAATTTTGTTACCGCTGATGCTAGTTTTAGAGCTCCCAATCTTAAAACTTTCCAAAATAATACTGGAACTCCTTGGGCACAAAACGTCATTGTTCAGGTAGGAGATTATCGTTATTATAATACTAATGTATATCAGGTAATAACTTCTGGACAAACTGATTCTATTAGTCCACCAGAACATACTGATGGTGTTGAAGCAAATGGAACTGCTCAACTAAAACATATTGGTTTTAGAGTTATTGATCAAAACCAACCTTTCTATAGCGAGACAGGTGAAGCAGGAATTTTTCCAAGATCTATTACTCCAAGACTAGGAGATAGATCAGATAAGATTGCTACTACAGAATACGTCCTCAACCTAGCAACGAATGACGTTGGTGGTCGTGTTTATGTCTCACAATCTATTGGCGATGATTTAAATGATGGTCGTTCTGCTGTAAACCCAGTTAGAACAATCAAAAAAGCATGTCAAATTGCTTGGTCTACTGTTGGAGTCAAAGAGACTCTTATCATCTCCGGGGGAGACTATGTAGAAGATAACCCAATTTCAATACCACCAGATTGTTCACTTGTTGGTGACAACCTTCGTTTAGTTATTGTAAGACCACAAAATGCTAGAAAGCATGTATTTAAGTTTGGTGATAAAAATTATGTAACTGGTATTACTTTCCGTGATCAAATTGATTCTAATGGAGATCCTGTGGCAACATGGGATTTTGCCATGGTATTTGACGATAAGCAAAGAATTTATTTTGATAAAGAATCTGGTGGTGGGTTTGGAAGAACCTTACCTATTGGTCATCAAGTATTTGGACCACCTAGAATTTCTTCCACTTTCCAAACTAATACTGGGTTAAGTAACTTAACAATAGGAAGTGCTGTAAGAGGTATTAATACTGGTGCTGAAGGTACAATATTTTCTTTATCATTTACAACAACTACTGGACCACAAGCTTATGTAAATGGCACAGGTTTGGTAAATGTTACTAATAGTACGTTTGCTACAGGAGAAACTTTCCAATTTGGTGGTTCTGGCACATCTAAGTACTTAGAAGAGACCGCTGTAACAAGTGGCGATATCCTCTGGGCGATTGGTAATGTTTATACTGTAACAGCATCAGGTACTACAGGTACATCTATCCCAAATCATACTAGTGGTGCTGCTACAAATGGAACCGCAGAACTTACTTTCCTTAGAGTCGCTTATGAGTTTGTTTCTACTGACATCAAATCTATTCGTGCTGAAGGTGAAGTTGTAGAGACTGGAACTGATTATACTACAGCTCTTCCCATCACAAGAATTGATTTTTCCAAGCAAGGAACTGCCGAAGTTTCTCAAGGTGGTTTTGGATCTGAGGTGGAAGGAAATGGCGAAGACTTGGGTGGTATTATTTTCTATACTAATGCTCTTTCTGGAAGAGCAAACGTCCATCCTTTCAAAGAAGGTCAGGAAATTGAAATTTCTGGTCTACCTTCATCCCCAACAGATTTATCATTCCTTAATGGAAAGCAAAGAATTTATAAAATATTATTAGATGCTGATGGAAGATCTAGAAGGTTCGTAATTCCTAAAAAGACTACAGTTCTTACCACAGATAATTACTTACCAACAGGTATCGTAGAAGTAAAGTCAGCAATGTCTTACATGACATTATCTTTACTAAACTCACCAAACAAATTTAATAGAGCATCATATGTTTCCAGAAGATATCAAGATGCTTGTAATTTAATTAGAAACAATATAGATTTTATTAAAGATGAAGTTGTTTTAAAATTAAACGATCAATTTGCTAAAAAACATTTTGCAGTTGAAAACTACAATTCTGATTTAAATACTTTTAATGTAAGGACAAATCCAAACAGTTTTGCTCATTCCTACGTGAGCGGCGGTACAGTAACGTTTGAAGGAACTGAATATACAGTTTCAAATCTAGCTTATAACAATGAAACTGGGATTGGTTCTATATCTACAACAACAACAATCTCTGGATTAAAAAATGATGATATCGTAAAAGTAGAAGATATCGTAGTTTCTTGTACACAGGGACAAAAAATCTATCCAGGATTTAATATTCCTGGCGGAGACTCGAAGTGTTACCGAGATGTTGGTCACTTTGTCAATGCTATTCTAATGGACCTTGAGTATGGTTCAAATTCTCATGTTATCGAAGCAGCAAAATATTATATTTCTGGAGCTAGAGTTGAATATGTAGATAACGAAATTATTCAAACTATTAGAGCTTTTGAATATGCCAGACAACTGATGGTCTTGGCAATGAGAAATTGGATTACCGGAGATGGAACTTCCAGTAATCTAGAATATGTTCCAGAATATTCGAGTGTTGCTAGATACAAAGATCCAACAGTAATTTCAACAACAGCTGGAGCTCCCGTTTGTGCTGATGTAGAAGCTTCTATTAATACAATAGTATATCTTTTTAATGATATCCTAGCAAATAATACTAATGGAACACTTCTGGATGCTGCTTATTTAGTTGCTAGAAATAGACACGTAATTGCTGATCAATCATTTAGAGATGCCACATCATTCTATCCAGCACTTAGATTAAATGAGCAAAGATCATTTAAGTGTAAGAGAGATATTAGTCTTGTACTTTCCGGTTTAATTAGAGATTTATGTCTTGGTGGCAACTCGGGTATCGTCAATGCCGCCGAGCAATACTATACTGGTCAAGCATTAACTGGAGTTCCTGAAGCACAACTTGGCGGCACCATTTATGCCTTCCGTCAGGTTCGTAAGTACGCTCGTCAAGCGATGCGTAATTGGACAAATGGTAATTTTATTGACACAACTCCATCCTTCTCTACATATAGTTCAACTTCTGGGGAGTTAACTGTAACATTCCCAACTCCAACCACACCTATTATAGCCAATAGAACTAGAGTTGCTTTTAAAGAAGGTGCTATCACATTCAATTGTGATCCTGGATCTGGAGCAGGTAATCACGCAAGTCCTACTCCATCAGATCGTAATTATGGCAAGAGTAGTCTAATTACTGCTGTTAGTATCAATGGTGGAAACACAACTATCACAACTAATGTTGGAGATGCTGGTTCTGCTGCTGGGATTAACCACACATTTGACTCAGCGTTGGCAAATGGAACCATTTTAGTTTGGGATGAAATTGATGTTTATTCTCCTATTCCTAGATTTGAAGATTGGAATATTCTTGTAGATGGATCCAATGTAGCTTTAGAACTTCTCACTCCATCTGACGCTACCTACAACCCTGCTACAGGAGATTTTACTATTACATCAGTTGGTCATGGGTATTCCACCAGCAATGTGATCAGAATTGCTCCACAGTCTTTCACGTTCACTTGTGCCATGGATGGCGACAAGACAGAACATTATCTTCCTGGTGCTGGTCAAACAGCGTTTGATAGCGAATTAGCGATCACCGGGACTACTAATGATACTATTACTGTAAACGTAGGTGCTTCTGCTGCTGATGTACAATTTACACCAACAGATGCTATATACGATCCTGCTACTGGTGAGTTTACGATAACAATCGGATCACATAGTTTATACATTGGTGCTGGTATTACTATTGATGATAATTCAATTTCCTTTACTTGTGAGATGGATGGAGATGACTCAACTAAGTCATATCCACGTCCAGGTATTGATCCGTTTGCTGGAAGATCTATTCCAATTTCAGCAGTTGGTCCAACCACTATTACAGTTAATGTAGGTAAGTCTGGTGCCAATAAGTATTGGCAACCATCGTCGGCTAGTTACGCTGCTGACACTGGCGATATGATCATGGATATTGGACAACATGGTCTAGGAGTTGGTAGAAGTGTTGTTCTTGAAGATAATTCACTCACATTTACTTGTGATTCAGATGGAAATGTTTCTCAAGAAACCTATCCACGCCCTGGATCTGATCCTTTTGCTGGCAAGTCTATTGCTATTACTAATGTTGGATCATCTCAGCATACAGCAACTAATGCTGATTATGATGCTTTGCTGGGTCTTGTAACTTTAACAATTGCTAATCATAACTTCACTGAAGGTGATTATGTTAAAGTTGCTGATACTTCATTAACATTCTCTTGCCAACCTGAAGGAGAATCTGCTCCTATCAATAAATCATACCCTCGTGCTGGGTACGATTATCCAAGTGGTCGTTGGTTACAAATTACTAACGTAACTACAAATACGTTTGATATTGAAGTTGGTCCTTCTGCTTATACGGGAAGTCACAGTTTTGTAAGTGCTGCTGCTAACGGGATCGAAAGACAAAATGGACTAATAACAATTAATGTGGGTGCTTCTCCAGTTGGTCAGCAATACACCCATGCTTTTGTAGGTGCTACTGCTAATGCCGTACAGCATCTACCACAATCTGATCATACTTTTGTTTCTGCCGGAACTAATGCTATTAAGCATCTACCACAATCGACACATACATTTGTAAGAACCCAGAATAATTCTATTGCTATATTTGCATCTGGAGGATCTCCTGTTTGCTCTGGTATTGCTTCTACTATCAATACTTCCATGTTACTACTTGAGCAAATTTTAGATGGAACTATTGCTCCTGGAGGAACAGCAGTAAATTATGGAACTCTGTTTGATACTTCAAATATTCTGACTAGACCAGATAATTATCTTTATGATCAAGATAATAAAATCATAACTCCAACAACTACATATAATGATCTTCCTATCATTGAGGCATCTCCATATACACAAAACGCTTCGGTTATTTCTTTCCTAGGTGGCGGTGGTGCTGAAATCGATGGAGACAAAGTTGCTTCTCCCAACTCACCATTCCCTGGTCTAGAACTTGACGGATCAGCATCCTTCCCCAACCAAGGAAAATCAATGGTTGCTGCTGCCTTTACCATCATCACATTTGGTGGTACTGGATATAGAGTTATTAATGACGGTTATACTCAGTTAGTTTCTGTCTTCGTTATCTTTGCTGAAAATGGTTGTTTATCCGAGTCTGGTGGATATGCTTCTATCACTAACTCTGCTACCAACTTCGGTACATTTGCCCTAAGAGCATCAGGATTTAGAAAAGAATCCTATGAGTTTGACTCTGGATACACATCTGGTGGAGGAGTTTATAATAGAGCATATATTTCTAATGTATCAAATACAGTTACCGGCAGATCTATTCTTACGGTAGAGAATTTAGGAAGAAGAGCTCTAGAGCATTATATCGTCAAGGTAGATGGTTATAGTAATGTTGATAGTGATACAGAATTTTTCATAGATGAAGTAACTGGAGGTACAGTAGGACCACCATTTACGTGTACTTTAACTATAGATGATGGCACGGGTGGATCACTTTCTCTAATTGATGATAATAACGGACAAGTGGTCAGTGCTACAAATTTAGTAGCGTATCACAACACTAATTACGGTAGTGATCCTTCAGTAGCACTACATAGACCATCTATTGTTAACTCTTCTTCCCACACTTGGGAATTTGCTGGATCTGGTACTAATTACAATGCCTTGCCAGAGAACGGTGGAACTAAGATCGAAGCAAACGAACAAGTTTCCGAAAACTATGGTCGTGTTTATGTTTCTGGTACTGACGAACTTGGTGACTTCAAGGTTGGTACATTCGCCAAGATCGAGAACAGAACTGGTGCTATCACCTTTACAGGAACAGTTACCATCTCCGAAGTTGAATTCTTAAAACTGAAGGGTGGTGATGTTGTTGTTACTGGTTTCGATGCTTCCAATACACTTGGTGGTGCTACATCTTCTGACAGCAAGATCCCAACCCAGAAAGCAGTCAAGGACTATATTACTAACAACCTTGGTCCATATATCAACAAACCATACTCAACAAACGCTGTTCCTAGAGCACTTGTTGAACTAACAGATAGTGGCAAAATTTCACTAGATCAAATTCCTGCTCTACGTCCATTTAGTGTTTACACAGTTGCTGATCAAGCAGAAAGACTTGGGGCTAATACCACATATGGAGATAGTGGTGCTCTTGCCGGAGATATTGTTATTCAAAACGATACCTCCCGATCGTTTATTCTTAATAATGATACGGAAAGTCAGTTCTTAGGTTTCTCTTACAATGCTGCCTTAGCATTTACGGTGAATGATATATATGCTTCCAGAAATTCCGGTGGTGCTGTTGGAGGCAGTGGATCACAGATTCAAGCAACAGAATATAGACAAGGTATTTTGTATACTGTCAATATTACTAATGGTGGATCTGGGTACACATCAGCTCCAAATGTAACAATTAGTGGTGGAGGATCTCCAACAGTATCTGCTGATATCATAGCAACCGTTGCTAACGGTCAAATTGTATCACTAAGTATTGTAGAATTTAATAATTATGTTGGTGGTTATGGGTACTCATCTGTTCCTACAATTACAATTGATGCTCCTACATCTGGAGGTGGTACACAAGCAACTGCTAGTGGATTGATTGAAAGTAGACTTTACGGAAGCATTGTTAATAATGTAAAATTTGCCGATACAGATTACGTCAATGATGATAATGGAACTACAGTAGATGTAATTAGAGTATACAATACTTCTTCTACGAATATTAGTAATTGGGTAGCACTATCTTCCGATCAGATTGATGCTGGATCTGTTACTTCTGGTATTCTATCCACATCAAGATTGGCACAAAACTCTTCTGCTGCTAACTCTTTCACATTTTTAAGAGGAGACCAAGCATACGCTCCCGTCCTTCAGTCATTAAAAGGTGCTGAAACAAGATACTTCGCTATTACTAGTGCTCAATCTCTCACTAATTCCAGTACACTAACATTCGCAACAAATTCAAATCTTCTTAAAGGGCATGAAGTTGTAGATAATGTTTCTGGCATTCAATCTAATACGTTGATTTCAGTTGTAACTACTGCTGCTGGTACTACGGATATTTTATTAGATAAAGCTTTATCGGCAGATGTTCCAGCTGGAACAATCATCCAATTTGAAAGAGGAGTATCTCCTCTTGTTATGGAGTCTACGTTTACTATTGGAGCTTTCGTAGAAGAAATTGTTATTGCTAATCCTGGTAGTGGATACACCAACGGATCGTATCCTGATGTTCTTTTAACTGGAACTGGTAATGGTACAAGTCTTAAAGCTAATGTAGTTATTGCCGGTGGAACAGTAACATCAGTTCTGGTAACTAATGGTGGTACTGGATTCACAAGCGGCGACTTTGTTATTTCTGGTGCTAATATCCCAGTAATATTTGGTCCTGGTTCAAATTTAAATCTACGAGCAAAAGTAGGAGAAGTAACCAGAAACTATGCTAACACTACTATTGATATCAGTAGGACAACAGATCAGACTATTTCTCAAGATTTATATGGTACAGTTGGTGTTTCTAGATTTAAAAAATCTCAGTTCAATATTGGTGATGACGGAAACGGATCTATAGAATTAAAATCAGGTGATGGTAGTAATTTAGATGCTGATTTACTTGATGGATTCCAAGGATCACATTACACTAATGCCGGTAGTATTACATCAGGTGTTCTAGGAACTGATAGATTATCCGGTACTTATAATATTAATGTTTCTGGTCAAGCAGGTGCCACACTACGTTTAGAAACTGACATCGGTTCTCTAAGTTCTTCTTCTAGTCCAGATCAATTCCCATCTGGTTTAAGTGCTGATACTAAAAACAATTCGGCGGATGGACTTGATGACGGTGGAATTCGTCACCTGTCAGTAACCCTAAGGAACGGTGCTTCTGGTACTGACGCTACTTATGGTGGTGTTAGACAATTAGCATTCACTGATAATGATAACATGTGGATTCGTGGTTCTGGAACTACTCCAGCAAACTCGTTTGGAACATGGTATAAAATATGGTCAGAAAAAAATGATGGTCCAGATACAGGACTTGATGCTGACAAGTTAGATAACAAAGAAGGTAAGTGGTATCAAACTGCTTATAATATAAACTACGGTATTCTATCTTGTAACAGGATCCCAGAATATCTAGAAGAAACTAATATTAAAGACTCATTAATTATTAGAGGAATCAACAACTTCGAGTATTATGAGATATATGTTCCGAATCAACTATTGGTTGGATTACCTTTTGTTGATGCTAACGGATCATATCAAGTTGTAAATCTATATGATTCTACTTCTAATAGTGTTGGTAGTTTCCAAATTACAAATATTGTTACTAATGACGAAGTTCCTGTACCACCAAATCCAGCAAGTTCGGAAGATACTTCTGGTGACTATAGTATTCTGACAGGTTACATTAGTAGTGGTGGTTTTGTTGGGGCACTAACTGTTGGTACTGCTTCTAATAGACCAGCATTTGCTGACTATAGAATTATACTTCCTCCAAATAATGAGACCACACAAACTGTATATGAAGGAGCAAGACTTTCTGACGGAGAATTAATTCTTGGTAGAAAGGATGACAATGCTTCTACACCGGATATCAAATTTAGATCTGGTGCTACTACTGCTAATAACAGCGGGACGATCACATACGACTCCAGTATTGTAGCTTCTGGAGGAAACGGTAGTACGGGCCAAGGTACTATAAATGTCATTGTAGGAACAAATGATAGTTTTACAATTAACAGTAACATTGTTTATAATGCTGGTAACCTATCATTCTCTAGTACGGGTGCTTCTAATTCAGTCGTAGTACTAGATAACAGTGGCAATTTTAGCGCCAACGAAATTACAGCAACTCTAATTGGTTCTGCTTCTGATAATTTATTGCTAACCGGAGGCACTATTGATGGTGATCTCAATATTGGTAACGTAGCAACTTCAAGAACTCTAACAATTACCGGCGATGTTGATGTTTCAGATACACTAGACGTAAATGGAATATTTAAAGTTGACACTACCAACAACTTAATATACGGTGATGTAACAAATGGCAATGTTCTAATAGGTTCTGCTCCAGCAGCAACAGTAGCACAAAATGGTAAGTTTAATATAAACACTACTACTGATGGTAAAACTGCTTTAACATTAAGAACAACAGATAACACAGCAGATCAAGGTATTGCTTTCCAGAATGGTGGATATTCTTATACTTGGAGTATCTTTAGAAAAGCATCTGATTATGGCACCAATAATCCAGCAACAACATCGGCTGCCGACCTTTATTTCAATGGTGCCAATACAGCAGCAGAATCCAATATCGATAACTTACCTAATTCTCTCATCTTAAGAGCAGGTGGTGATATCGAAACTGGCAGCGGTAATGTTGGTATTGGTCAGTCTCCACTTGACATTCCATACAAACTATCTGTTAATGGTCAAGTACATACAGAGAATGCTTCTGCTGTTAGTTATAGTGATCAAGATTCTTATCTCGTATTCTTCAATGATTTAGAAGTAGAAGTTTTAGATACATCTGCTAACTCTGGATACAATGTAATGAATACATTTGTTGCCGAGAAGACAGGTGATTTAAGAATCAAGTGGACATCGTACATTGAATCCGGTCCAAACTGGTATGCTTTCCGATTTACTAAGAATGGAACTGAGTTGTTCAATGCTCCATATAATTCCGTTACATATCTAGACGGAAACAGTGCTTCTGTACACAATTACAGAAACTTCTCTGCTGCTATCACTGATGTTAATCCAGGAGATATCATTTCATATGAAATGGTATCGTCCACTTCTGGTGGATCACCTGTAAATGGTAGTGGAACTCAAGATCTATATTGTAAGAACTTTAGGGTTTTTAGTGGATCTCCTCATCATGCTAATCCTCATGGTGGCAATGTTTTTATCGGTGATGGTCAGATCGGTATTGGAACTGGTATCCTAATTAATCCCAGTGACTCAACTACAGAGTATGCTTTGAATATTCAGGGCAACATCAACTTCAATGGTTTGTTGCTTCAAAATAATGCCGAATTTATTGCTTCTAGATGGTCCGAATCCGGAACCGATATCTATAGAAACTCTAGAGTTGGTATTGGCGAAACTACTCCTATATACACTCTTGATATTGGCGAAGACTTCACAGATGCTGGCGAGACTGGTCGTCTACGTGTTCAAGGTACTTCTAGATTAGAAGGTGCTGTAACAGTTTCTACTGGTGGTGCTGAGATTACAGGAGACCTCGAACTTAAAGACGGATTTACTGTCAATGGTTCTGCTCAATATCTTGATACTTATGGCATCATCAAATCTTCTGGTCAAACTATTGATGAAAATGTTACTATCCCAGCTGGAACAAATGCTTTCTCGGTTGGAGATATTATTGTTGCTAATGGAAGAACAATTACCGTAAATGGTGTTTGGAAAATTCTTTGATAAATATAACTGTAAGATAGGTTTCTACAATGAGCACAATTGAAGTAGGTACTTTATATTATGGAGATGCTGGTGCTTCTGGCGCTGTGTTACCATGTTTGAAATTAAGAACAGTACTCTTTAGTGATATTAGTACTATGGGAAACGCTTGGGCTCAGCGAAGTGTGTTTAATACTAGTGCGTTGATCAATAATGGTGGTTTCGGAGTTACTTCGGAAGCAATTACAATTCCCGAAGCGGGAAGGTATTTTGTTACGAGTAATATGATTCATGAAGATCAAACGGCAGCATCAACTACCCAAGATAATTATCGTTGTACTATGTGGCATCGTTGGTCAATTAATGGCATTGCTCAAGTCGAAGAATCTAGATCTTCATATATGAGAGATTACGCCAATCAGGTTAGAGCATCAACTGGAATAAGTACAATGTATGACTTGAACGCAGGAGATTTGTTGAGATTGGAATTTAGAAATTATACTGGATATAATAGTTCAAATACCCTAAAACTTGTTGACAATAGTCACATTATGATGTTTAAATTTTCGGGACAATAATAATGCCATTAACAGTAAATACAATTAAAGCGAGTTCTGTTGCCCAATCAGGGGCTGGTGGCGCTGCCAGTGTATATTCGTCATCTGCTTATTTCATGACGAGATTAACTGCCAACTCAAACCCCAACGATGCCTCTAGTTTCACACATAGAACCGTGTTTGATACGTCGCCGGTAATCAACGAAGGTGGGTTTTCTCACGATGGAAATTATATCAATGTTCCTGAAGCAGGATTATATATTGTTTCAGCAAATGTAGCATTCAATAATGCCTCGGCAAGAGATGTACCAGGATTTCGATTTGGTGTTAGTCTCACCGGGTCTACTGGTGCTTATTCAGGACAAGTTGAAAATTCATTATCTTCTTATATGAGAATGGCGTCGGGTCATAATGAGGCTAGTACAGAACTTGTTACTGCTTACCAACTAAATGTGGGTTCTGGTATTAGAATGGAATTCAGAAGATTTGGAAATACCGGAATTAATACAACAATTATTCCATCTTATAGTTACATCACAATTTGGAGATTAGGAGCTTAATAAAATGGCAACAGGAGATTTATACGTAGATACTATTCCAGCATCAACGTCTGTAGTAGATTATAGTAATAACGATATCAAACCATCAGGAACTGTTTTTGGCAAATGTGCTAAAATTATTCTTGGTAACGGAACCAATAACGTTAATGCCAACAATTATGTCGATCAGATGACATTAGGTTTTAGCGATTTTGATGGTTTGACAGTTTCTAATACCCAAATCAATATTGATCCGGATTTTCAAGGATTGTATCAGTGTTGTTTTCAAGTTGCTGTGGATGGCGGCAGCGCCAGATGTAACGCTGGATTCCAATGGGTCATTGATGGGTCAGTACAATCAGAAATGTACTTGTCTAACTACAATAGACAGGGGAACGCGATACAAGGTGGCACCCATAATACCTCTAGTGATGGTGGTTGTCAAATATTTAATGTGACAAGTAGTATAAGACTTAGAGGATCACAACAAGGAGGTGGTGGTACTATCACTACTGTTGATGGTTCTGTAACAATTATGCTTATTGCTCCAGCACCTTAATTGTATTATTTTTCATATACTAAATAATATTGTTACGAGAAATGGATATGGCATCTACGGTTTATTATTTCAAATTTGAAAATAGGGAAGAATGTTACGAAATTTGTAGATCTGTGGGGTATTGCTTTACAGATCCCGTAACTGGAGACACTATTATGGATGTTCCTGGTAAAGGACATATTGATGTTGCTGGACAATTTTATGATCCGGATGTTCAACCACTTTCTGCTAGTCCAGAAGGAGAAATGGAACCTGATTTTGAAAACTATGTTTGGAAAGAAGGATTTCATTTAAATGTTGTCATTAGTGATGATGCTAGTATTCCAGAAAATTTGCTTCCTTATCAAATTGAAGTAACCACGCCAAATCTACCATCTCGATAAATACTATTACACACAATCAAATTGATTACTATGGACACCGAACAACTTAGAACAAATTTTGAAGAGCAAATTGCTAGTACCGATAAGCAAATTGCCGAACTAGAAGTGAACCTTGTTAAGGCGAAAGAGTATAAATTAAAACTCCAAGGCGGAATGGAAACCTTGGAACTGCTTAATCCAAAGGAAGAAGAAACAGAAGCATCTGAAGAACCACCGGCAGAGTGATTAATTTTTAATGGTTTCCTAAAATAACCTTCCATAAATAGTATTAGGGAATCTATGTAGTAGGTAAATGGCAGCGCCAAGTACAAGACAGGAGTTAATTGATTATTGTAAACGTCAATTAGGTGCTCCTGTTCTACAAATCAACATTGCTGATGAGCAGACAAGTGACATCGTAGATGATGCTATCCAGTTTTATCATGAGCATCATTTTGATGGTCTTGAACAAATGTATCTGAAGCATAACATTACTGATTCGGATGTCACTAGATTTACCACACAGAATGAAGTTACTCAAACTGTAGACCCTGATGCTACTGGATGGGAGCATAGGAAAAATTTTCTAGAAATCCCAAGTCATGTAATGGGTGTTAGTAAAGTATTTGGCGTGTCATCGAACTTTGTTCGTAACAACTTATTTGGGATGTCAAACCAATACTTCTTGATGGATATGTTTTCCTTCTCGAATGGGTTCAAGATGGGAAATTTTGACCTTACTAATTATTATATGGTCAAACAATATTTTGAAACTCTAGATCAAGTTATCAATACTGGTGCTTTTGTACAGTATAGATTTACGAAGAGACAAGATAGATTGTATGTTGATATTGATGTCAATAGACTTAAAGAAGGAAACTGGATTCTGATTGATTGTTGGGGTTCTATAGATCCAGATACATATACCCAAGTATATAATGATAGTTTTCTCAAAAGGTATACCACTGCTTTAATGAAAAGACAGTGGGGAGCAAACCTCATTAAATTCAACAATGTTCAACTTCCTGGTGGCATCACCCTAAACGGTCGTCAGATCTGGGATGATGGTAACAGAGAAGTTCAAGCACTTGAGTCAGAAATGCTGTCCAAGTATTCCCTTCCACCAATGGATATGATCGGATAAGATGCCTACTAGTCCTTACTTTCCCACTTACTATAGCGGTTTTTCTGGCGAGCAAAATCTCGTACAGGATCTCGTTGACGAGCAGATCAAACTGTTCGGATCGGATATCTATTACCTACCTAGAACAATCCTGAAAGATAATACTTTAGATGACATCATCTATTCAAAGTATCAGGAACAATTTCAGATTGAAATGCTTCTAGAGAACGTAACAGGTTTTGGAGAAACATCTGAATTTATCAGTAAGTTCGGTCTGCGTATTACAGATGAAGTAAAGTTTCGAGTCTCTACAAGACGTTGGGATGAAGAAGTAACTGAACATGCTCCTACTCTTACATTAGATAACAGACCTAACGAGGGAGATCTATTGTATTTCCCGTTGACAAAAGATTTGTATGAGATCAAATTTGTAGAAAGAGAGCAACCTTTCTATCAGATGGGCAAACTTCAATTCTACACAATGACTGCTGAGATCTATGAGGTTGGCAGTGATAGCATCGAGACAGGTGTTGCTGAAATTGATGTAATTGAAACAACCCAGTCTAGTTCCATTAAACTGTTTATGGATCCTGGTGGTACAGGAGACTTTGTTGTAGGAGAAGAAATTGTAGGTGACGAGTTCCTTGCTAAGGCAACATCAACTATTAGTGGTGATGCTGTTGATGGTGTAGTAATGACAGACACTGGTTTGTACTACAACCAATCACTACCACCATCTGTTACATTCTCTGGCGGAGGAGCAACTACAGATGCTACGGGCACGGCGACGGTTTCTGCTGCTGGTCTTATTACTGGGGTTGTCATCACAGATGGTGGTGCTGGTTATACTAGTGCTCCTACTGTCACTATTGATTACTCACCCAAAGACAATAGAGCAGATGTCAAGTCCTGGGATAGCACCACCAGAGCTCTCGAAGTCATCAACAGAACAGGAACCTTTACAACAGCTGAACTAGTTACTGGTCTAACCTCAGGTGCTACTTGGAGTCCAGAGTCGTTTAATACTCTAAATAATACCAACAGCAACTACGATCAGAACTTCGAGATCGAAGAGGAAGCTGATGAGCTTATTGATTGGGGAGAGAAGAATCCCTTCGGTGA